>Ga0163150_10000561_pt1 | contig 68856 bp, 58 predicted proteins | sample OliLakLV19P2IB_FD_148628 | JGI IMG/M metagenome (GOLD analysis project Ga0163150, IMG submission 148628) | Freshwater microbial mat bacterial communities from Lake Vanda, McMurdo Dry Valleys, Antarctica - Oligotrophic Lake LV.19.P2.IB | ecosystem: Environmental > Aquatic > Freshwater > Lake >... | reverse complement strand
ATCGGGTATGGTCCCAGGGGCGGTGATTTCGGCGGCGAAGTCTCCGGTTCGTACAGGGGAGTGGGGGGCGCGAAAGGTGGCGCGATGCTGGCCGGCGGCTCGATACTCGCGATGGACGGGCTTCGGCGCGGCGGCTTGATTGGACTTGGCGAAACAACAGCCGGCGGGGCGCTGATCGGCGCGAAGTTCGGCGGACCCGTGGGCGCCGCAATAGGCGCCGGCATCGGCGCTGCAGCCGGAATCGCCCGCCTGTTTGTAAAGGGCGCGGAAGAAAAGGCCCGCCAGAAGATCAGGGATGTTTACGACGTAGACGTCAAGGACAAAGCCCTGCTGAAACTGGTTGTCGAGACCGCGCGCTCCAGGGGCGGGCTCGACGTGGCCATTCAGACGAAAGAGGTACGGGAGCTGATCGAACTGTATGCCCTCTCGACCGGTCAGAACACGAACAGGCTGCCGGCGGCGATGAAGCCGCTCGGGCTGGTCCAGCAGGGCGGAACGCTGTTTTCGCAGTCGCCTGGGTCGTCACGGCTCGACAGCATCCAGAGCGGCACGAAGTCTAATGCCGGCCCGGTGGTGATTCAGAGCCTGACGCTCCAGGTGGATGGACAGTCCGCGGCCGACTTGCTCGAAGGCCGGATCGCCGACAACCCGCGTCTGGTGCAGAGCGCGGTGCTGAACGCGACAAAGAGCAACTACGGCCGCCGTGAGATGGCCGCTCAAACTCTCAGCCCGGGGCTGCTGACAGCGTGACAGCACGCTTATCCATGCACGTAACACACCGGCATCGCGACGTTCGCGGATTGTGGTTCTTCCAGTACAGTCCGCCACTGTATGAGGCACGCCGCGCAGCATTGCGCCGGGCACGCTCACTCTTCAGCACGTCATCCGGGATGGTCGCCGGGTTTATGTCGCTGGTCCAGCTTTTCACGGCGCTGTCACGCGGCAACGTCCGCGTAGGCGACGTGAGTGGTCGGCGCAGGTATGGGGTCGCCGTCCTCTCGCATACCGCGCAGATGAAACTGAATCGCTTCCCGCATGTTGCGCTGGACTTCCTCAAGCGTGCCGCCAGTGGAAACACAGCCGGGAAGATCCGGCACATAGGCGCTGTAGTTGGTGCCTTCCGCGTGCTCGATAACGAAAGCGTACTGCATTTAATCCCTCCGGGGCTTCGGAATTTGGGCTTGCTTCAGGATCGAAGCCAGCGTCTTCGGATGAAGGTCGTCACCGGGCTTGCCAGGGACTGTCACACGCCCAGGCTTTGTGGAATGTTTGAATTGCTTGTGGCTGCCTTCCTGTCCCACGAAATACCAGCCGTCCACTTCGATCAGGTTAGTAGCATCTCGAACCTTCATCTAATGTGAGAATATCTCAGATACTAGCATCTGTAAAGCAGCTTTAATATTATGCCTGGATCCATCCAAAACGCCGCACCGGCGACCGTGTTGCCGGCCAGTCTGTCGATTTCTTTCACGCATTCCCGCGAGTACGCCGTGCTGGTGAACGAGTATCCGAGCGGCGAGTCACAGCAGTCCACTCAGGCGGGCAACAGCCGGAAGAGCTGGCGCATGTCGAAGCGGCTCACGCCGACGCAATTGCAGACGTTGCGGGACTTCTATGACGCCAGGCAGGGCGCTACGCAGCCGTTCTGGTTTTACGATCCCTGGGAGACCGTGCCCCGGTTCAGTTCCGACCCGGCTGGCGCGGCGGCCGCCGGGCGCTATGCGGTCCGGTTCAACGGCGCGTGGGAGCAGTCCTGTGACCTGGCAAGGGCGGAGGTGACGATTGAACTGGTGGAAGTCGCATAGATGCCCGACACCATAGGCAACATCACCGTCCCGAACATCACGCCCACGGGTACGTTCCCGATCGTGCCTGACTACCCATACGGCCGCGCACACAGGCCGGAAGTGGTCATTCATTCTTTTGAGAGCGGGAACACGAAGATCGAGCAGCGGTTCCTGCTCGGCAATGGAGCGAAGCGCTTTGCTGTCCGGAAAGCTGTGATGCGGGACAGCGACCGCATCGCGCTCCGCGACTTCTTCGAGGCGAGGTACGGCGCTTTCGGTGCTTTCACCTACAACGCTCCGAATGACAACGGCGTGGGCACCACGGCTTACACGTGCCGTTTCGCCAATGAGCCGCTGAGCTGGGACATGCTCGGCGCGGCCGTCGCCAGTCTCAGCGGTGTAACGCTGATCGAAGCACCGGTGTCCGCTCCGGCATACACCATCGCCTCCACCGAGACGCGCTTCCCGGGCACAGCACTGCAAACAGCGCTGCTCTCACAGGTCCAGGAGTTGATACCGGTCGTCCGGATCGTACCGAAGCAGCCCGGCTATCCGGCCATCTGCCTGTCGGACCGCCGCTGCACGATCGGCGGCCAGCTCTACCTCCCGCGGTTGCTCGAGTTCGACGGCATTTCTCAGGGCATCGGCAACGAGTCGGACGAGGCGCGCTTCACGTTCGGCAATGCTGACCGCGTGATGCGCGACCTGGCAAACGACGTCGATCTGTTTCGTGCCGCTGTCGAATTCAGCCTGTTCCACGTAGGCTCGAATGTGAAGCTCGACCTGTGGAAAGGCGAGATCGTGAACTGGGCGCTGGACGCTGGACCGGTGTTTCAGGTCACGGCCGCCGACGGCTTGTATGAGTTGAACCTGCCGTATCCCACACGCCACATCAGCCGGACATGCTGGAAGCAATTCAGCGACGGGGGTGGGATGTCCGTTCACGGGGCAGGGAAGCCTCGACCTGGTGCACTTCCCTTCAGCCGTCAGTACGAGTTGCGACAAGGGTTACGAGACTCCGAACGGCTGCCTGGCTCATGGGATGAAGCGTTACTTCGGCGCCGTGCTGGCCGAACCGCAGGGCGTCCGCATCAAAGACAACTCGACGGGCACGTGGGGTTTCGGACGGTCTCCGTTGACCAGCGTTTCGCTGGTGGCCGAATCGATTTACGATGAGGTGCTGCCAGAGATCTACACTGACGCGGCGATGCCGGTCAATTGCAAGCTGGCGGCAGGCCGCGACGAGAGCGACTTCTACGACGCCCTGGGCATTGTCGGCGAAGGGCCACTGGTGTTCGGCGCCGGGCACACGCTCGACGGGCAGACCCATCACGGGAACCCAGGCACGCTGGGGCTCCGGACTGCCAACGGCAGCGACCCGGCCGCGGCAACGGATTTCTTCTCACTGAGTCAGTCGGGAAACCAGACCGCCGGAGACTGGCGCAAGGTGAAGTCGCGCGCGCCTACCTCGTCAATGGCGAGATCCAGCTTCAGGCGTGTGATGAGGGGCTTAAGGGGTTCCCAGGAGGCGGGGAACCAGTCGGGGAAAGGTAGTCGCGCGCGACTACCTTTCTCTTCTTTCGGGCGGGGCCGCAGAGTCGCCCACGAGTATATCGTCATGTGGCCGTTACGCAAAGGCCCTCCGTCGTCGGCTCGCCGCTCCGCAAGACCCGCCGCTTCCAGTTCTTCGAGAGCCCGGCGAAGGTTCTGTTTCGACAGGCCCGTTTGGCGGACAATACCGCCGGGCGTCAGCGGCCTCTGCTTGCCACGCTCCATGAGGACCGCCAACTCCTGCTGGTACCCCATGGTGGCAAGTTCCAGGCAGGCGTACGCCCGGCGGGCATCGCTCGACAGGGAGTTCAGCATCATCCGCCTGGCGCGCGCCTTCGTGTTGAAGTAGTACTCTCCCGCCCGGACGGCGATAGTGTCGCCGCCCTCTCCGCGAATCTCGAAAGGCTCAGCGCTCATTGAGCACACTCCGCCGCGCGCATCCTGCTTCGTACATCGGAATCCCGGATTTATCCTGGGATTTTGTGAGTACCGGATGGTGTGACTCCTCAGCTTTTAGCTGAGTGCCTACATCTCCACTGACGTGTGCTCGCTTCTGCTGCTCGGGGCGTCCGCCAAGACTTAGACCCGAACTGCGGAAGGTTTTGTATTTTGTTGGTGGACTGCGATCCCACTGGGGTTGCCGCATCGACTGCGTAAAAGTCTCTCGCCGGGGAATCCCGGTGAGTTGACATAATACCCGTTATCGGACTCTTCGGCGCTGGCTGGAATGGGTACTTCCGTGCAAAACTCGTGGGGCGAATAGGACGCCTGGGGCGCTACCTTCAGAGCGCCTTGCACAGGTGGTTATCGTCATTGCACAGATTATATTATTGCAGTGCTCATCGGTTACGCCCGAGTCTCAACCAACGATCAAGAGACCGCCACTCAGCTGGCGGCCTTAAAGGCGTCCGGATGTGAGCGGATTTATCGCGAGAAGGCCTCTGGCGGACGCTGGGACAGACCCGAACTGCATAAGGCTTCTCGATCAGCCCTCAAGGCCCTGAACGCGATCTGTCAAGGCTTCCATTGCCGCGTCAAATCAAACGTTGACGTGTTTCAGAGACGCCCACTTATGGAACGCCGTCAGAATACGAGTATCCATCGCTTCCAGTCTCTCGTCGATCCACTTCTTGTCGTCGTCAGTCAGCATTTTCCCCCGTGCTTCACTTCCGTAACCCTTCGCGGATCGCGTCTTTCAACACCGTCTGATAGCCGATGCCCTGTTCTTTTGCAATCTCTTTAGCCTTTGCAATATCATCCACGGAGACACGGATACTGATAGCCTTCGTGGGTGGCGGATCCGGCTTGCGACTGATCAGAGGTCCAGCAACTTTGCCGTGTTTCTTCAACCGTTCCATCAACGCGTCCGAATGAGTATCGAACCATTGCGCCTCTTCGCGCCGGGACTTAAAACTGGGAATTATTACTTCCCCCCTGGCCTCATCAACCGATGACTTTTTCATACAGGCTCCTGTATTTTCGTTTGGCCGTGTGGGCCGTCACGACGCGGATCAGCGCCCGCTCCGAGTCACGCCCAGCGCCCAGACGCGCTCCTCGCCAGTAACTGTCTGCGTTTCTTCATAGCGTTGCTGCTCAAACACGGATTCCGCTTCATCGCACGTTACATTATGGCGCAGCAGATGGTTGATGTTGTGGTCGTCCCACTCGAATCTGATCTCCACCTGTATATACAGTATAGCGAATGCAGTGTATATACACAAGTGGATTCACGGCGTTGGTGAGGAGACCGCCAGCGAGCAGTACGGAAATTGCCCTGCGCGGGCTAAAGCGCAATCCGATACAGGTGCCACTCCTTCATATATGTGGCTCCGAGGCGCTGGTAGAAATCAATCGCCAACTGGTTCCAGTCGAGCACTGTCCATTCCATCCGTCCGCACCCGCGACGGCGAGCCTCGCCAAGTACTTCATTAAAAAGCGCCAGTCCGGCTTTGCGGCTACGATACTCCGGCAGCACAAACAGGTCCTCCAGATAGAGCGACGGCAATGCCAGAAAGCTCGAGTAGGTCTCCAGGGCGAAGGCGTAGCCCACCGGGTACCCGTCGAGGAATGCCAGCCAGCACTCCAGGCGGGGCTTTGGGCCGAACAGATCCTCTACGATTCGGGCTCGGGCCTCTACGGTTGGGCGTTCGAGCTTCTCGTAGTCCGCCAACGCGTCCACCAACGTGTGGATCGCCTGTGCGTCACTTCGAACTGCTTTGCGAACTACCGGGGCGTAAGTCGAGGCCATGCAATCTCAATCCCCTGTTCCGTAATCCATCGCTGAAAATCTGCCAGCCGCTTCGAATCGGCACGGATGGCCCGTGGCCGCACGCCCAAACTTACTGCCCTGGCAGCCAGACATCCCGCCGCTTCGCCAGCACTCCACTCCACCGGATGTAATCGATAACACCCGTTGGTTATATGAGTTACGCCTATATTCTTCGAGCATGGGATGAGGTTTTCCACTCTTCTCGGAATTAGAGCTCCCATGGGAATTTGAAAGGGCTGCGATCCCACATCCACATAGTTGTCGCCACCGGAACTAGGATGTAAATCAATACGATAGCTGCCAACACCTACAGAATCACTGAAGGTTTCAGCGGTATCTTTACGAAGAGCCGAGGCTACATGCTGCTCGACGACGGTGAACTCAGCCCGAATCCGTCGCGACTCCCTGACATATGGATACTTTGCCAGACCGTCCTCCGTCCCGGTCTGATCCGGACGAAGTCGCAGCCCCGGAAACCCAGCGTCCGTCTGCATCCAGTACAGCAGCGAAAGCGACAACTGCTTCGCCCGTCGCAAATGCCGAGCCGATTCCTCCTCAGAAACCTCCACCAGGTTTCCGAGCCAGTAGTCATTCTGCGGCCAGTTCACAAGCGAGATATCGCTGGTGTACGACCCCGCCGCAAACTGCTCCCGAGCCGCGATCCGACGGTACATCCACAGGTTCAGACTCCCGTCCGCAGTCTTATAAGGAGGCACCGGATTGAAACCCAGCGCCCGACGCTCCAGCGTGACCGGGTTCGACATCGACCAGCTCAGCAGCTTGCCCGGCCAGGCGGGTTTCAGCTTAGGTACGTAGTCCCGCCAGAAGTTGTACTCCTCCGGCTTGTCGATGACGTGGTTCTCACCCGGGTGGTGCGACATCGCAAAGCACACCGTAAACGACTGCACGTTGGCCGGTTGCGCTTCGGCCGGTGCGTGCGGCTCGCCGGTCTCTTTCTGCGATTCGAAGCCTGTGACGTACTCGGTCTTCGTCAGCGGGAGCAGATCCCCCTGCTCGGTCGCGTCGAGAAAGTACTTCGCCGAAATCGTCCGAGACAGCCCGGTCCGAGAACTCCGAACCGTCACGCCGCGAACTACATCCCGCTCGACATCAGCCGCAACGGGTTTGTGCTCCAGCAGGACCGTCAACCGGCCCGCACCGACCCAGGGCGACAGCATCTCCTCCAGGACCGCGAGTGAAACCCGCGGCTCGTGGGTTAGTTTCGAAACGGACCCACCGCCCGGGTTGAACAGTTCCCGTCCCCGCACCTCGGGGGTAAGCGGGAAATTGCGCCGGTAGTAATCCCGAACATTGTTCCGGTATCGGCGGTAGAGCACCGTCGAACCGAACTGCTCGATCCACGGGTGTTCGTCCGGAGGCACCGCCTGTGAGGTCAACTGTCCGCCGACCCAGTCCGTTTCTTCCGTCAGCACCACCCGCATCCCGTTCCGGCAGGCTGCCAGAGCCGCTGCACATCCGCCGACCCCACCTCCGATGATCGCGACATCGCAAGTCATTTCCCGACCCGCCGCCGCCACCAGCGGAGCAGCGAGCAGCTGTAAAAAGGTTCGTCGTCCTGTCATAGCACCACCGATGCCGCTCCCAAAATCCCGCACTGATCCACAAACGCCGCCTTCACAATCGGCGTGCCCGACGCAAACTGGTTGATCGTCCACCGAGGCATTTTGGCTCGAAGCGCTGCAAACAGCGGCTCGCCGATCCGCGTCATCCCGCCCCCGACCACAATCACGTCCGGATCCAGCAGACTAACGACGCTCCCGAGCCACGCCCCGAGCATCGTCGTCACTTCCTCGAACTGCTCCGCCGTGAGCGCCGCCGGATCCTGGCCCCGCCGCAGGATCGCCGATCCCGAGGCCAGAGCCTCAATGCAACCCGGCACGCCGCAGATGCAAATCGACGAGCTGCGGTAGTCGATCGTCACGTGCCCGCCTTCCGCCGCGGCACCATTTCGACCGTGGTAGATCTTCCCGTCGAGAATGATGCCGGCGCCGACACCGGTGCTGAGGGTGACATAGAACACGTTCGAGTACCCCCGGCCCGCGCCGAACAGAGCCTCGGCCAGACCCGCCGCGTTCGCGTCGTTTTCCACCCGACACATCATGCCATACCGGCCCGCGACCAACTCCGCGAGAGGCACGTTGACCCATCCCGGCAGGTTGGGCGGGTTAATCACAACCCCGGTCTTCGGATTCAGCGGGCCCGGCGCGCAAATACCAATCGAAGCCAAATCCTGCGCGCCGAGGCAGGCGTCGATCGCCTGACAGACCTGCCCGAAAGAAACGTCGAAGCCTTCAGCCGCCCGGGTGGGGACCACAACCGCTTCGCCGATGACCTCCAGCCCGTTCGCACCTTGCGACACCACGGCTGCCGCCACCTTTGTCCCGCCGATGTCGACTCCAATCACCCGACTGTTGCCGCCCATTACCGCCGAGTCCGGCCAGCCTTCCGAGCCCCGTCCAGCATTCCTTCCAGCTCCCGGACTTTGGCAGGATTCGCCTCAGCCAGGTCCTTCGTCTCGGCCAGATCAGCTACCAGGTCGTATAACTCCGGTTTCTGCTTCAGATTATTAGCCGCGATCAGTTTCCACCGCCCTGCCCGAATGCCAATCTTGCTGGACTGTTCAATCAGCATCTCCCTGCCCGCCGGCGACTCGCCAAGCAGTGCTGGGAGGACATCGAAGCTGTCCGGCGCGGCATCGGCAGAAAGCGTCTGGCCGGTGAGCGTTGCGAAACTGGCCAGCAGATCGATCTGGCTCACCAGGGCATCGGACTTCCCTGCCTTCACCTTCGCTGGCCACCGAACCAGGAATGGCACCCGGGTCCCACCTTCATACGGGCTGTACTTGCCACCCTGGAGCGCACCCGACGGCGTGTGCCCGTTCAGATCCGGGATCGCGCCATCGGCATACCCATCGTCGAGCACCGCACCGTTGTCGCTGCTCACCACAATCAGGGTGTCCTGGGTCAAGCCGTTCCGATCCAGCGCCTTCATCAACTCGCCGACCGACCAGTCGAACTGCTGAATCGCGTCGCACCGAGTTCCGCACTGACTGGTTTTCACGAAGCGTTTGTGGGGCACCCGAGGCACGTGAATATCGTGGGTCGCGAAGTACAGGAAGAATGGCTTCGTTTTGTTTTTGTCTATGAAGGCGGTGGCCTTGCCGGTGATGGTGTCGGCGATGTCCTCGTCCACCCAGCGCGCCGCGTTGCCCCCACTCATGTAGCCGATCCGGCTGATGCCGTTCACGATGGTGAAGTCGTGTCCGTGCGTGAGCTTCATTTTGAGAAGCTCGGGGTGCTCTTTGCCAGTGGGATCGGTCCCGATGCGGTCCTGATAATTGACCTCGATGGGGTCCTTTGGATCCAGCCCGACCACCTTGCCGTTCTCCATGAACACGCACGGGGTGCGGTCGCCAGTGGCGGGAATGATGAAGTGGTAGTCGAAACCAACCTCGCGAGGCCCGGGCGAGACCTCTTTGTTCCAGTCGATCTTCCTGTCGCCAAGCCCCAGGTGCCACTTGCCGACGCAACCCGTGGTGTAGCCCGCCTTCTGCATAAGCTGCGGAAGCGTGGTGCGTTTGGTGTCGATGACCAGGTTGGCGTCGCCGGGCAGGATGTTGGTGCCCTTCTTGCGCCAGGCATACTCGCCGGTCATCAGCGAGTATCGAGTCGGAGTGCACGTGGCAGCGCCCGAGTGCCCATCGGTGAACCGGATGCCCTGCGACGCCAGACGGTCCAGACTGGGGGTCTTGACCTTCGTGGCGCCGTAGCAGCCCAGATCGCCATAGCCGATATCATCGGCCAGAATTACGACAATGTTGCGCGGTTTGGCTACTGCCCCGCGAAGTGGCATCGCGGCGGCAGCGCCCGCGAGCCGCAGAAAAGAGCGTCTTTGCATTGCATACGAATTGTATAAGACGCGCTCACTCTTTAACCAGCAGCTTCGACACCACCCCGCGATACTCCGCATCGGAGCTGATCTTCTCCGCCGCCCGCCGGATATCGGCCCGAACCCCGGGGTCCTCTGCAAATCGCTTTGCAACTTCCTTCAGGACCGAAGCCTTCGAGTGATCGGACGAGATCGTGCCCGCCACATCCAGCAGGCTCTTCACGGACTCCACCTGGAACCCGTCGTTCGACAGCACGCCGCGCAGGACCCGTTCCTTCTCATCGTCGGAGTGGATGGACCGCACCGCACGGAAAAACTCCGGAGAATGGGGGCCACCCGCCAGCTTCAACAGCACATTCGCCTTCTCATTATCTGAGCTGATCTTCTCGGCCGACACCAGCAGTTCCGCCGCCACTCCGTCCTTCGGCGGATCCTGAGCAATGACATTATTCAGCACCTGACCCCGGTCGTGATCCGAATCAATCGTCCGTGCCGCCCGCACAATCTCCTGCATCACCTCCGGCTTGCCCGCGCCGAGCTCGGCCAACGCCTTCAGCACCCGAGCCTTGTCGTGACTGCCCGCAATGCTCCCTGCCGCCTGCAGGTACTCGGTGCGCAGCGCAGTGGCTTCGGGTTTTGCGGCGCCATTCAACAGCGCCGGAGTCCGCAGCAACTCCGCCTTGTCGTGATCGGAACTGATACCGATCGCCGCCTTCGATACCAGCGTCAGCAGCGCCACATCGTCCTCCCGCTCTGCCACAACCCGGGTCAACACGCGCCGCTTATCGTGGTCGGACTGGATCGTCTTCACAGCATCGAAGTAAGCAACCCGGCCCTCCTCGACCGTCGCTTTGTCCATCACTGCCAGCAGCAGTTCCGCCTTGTCATGATCCGACCCGAGCTTGCCTGCACGGCTCACCACTCGCCGCAGATCCTCGCCGACCAGTCTGGCTCCGTCGATGACCGCCGCCAGATACCTGCGCCGCACGTGGTCGCTCTGGACCCGGTCCAGCTCATTGAGGAAGCCTGCTACACCCTTCTTGTCATGAATGGCCAGCGCACGCTCTTCCGCGTTCGACCCGGATTCCCGAATCACCCATGCCAGCGTAGCCGCGCTCCACTCGCGACCCCGCGCGTCCCACGGAACCTGGCGGCCATCCACCAGGTACTTCGTCTGCACGGCACCGCCGGGCCCGTCTGCCGAAAACTCCATCTCCCGCCGAGTCCACCCGCTCTCACGAACCCGTGCCCAGCCGTTCGGCGAAATCGCCTCGATCACCGGCTCTGTCATGGAGAAATGAACCTCGCCGACACTCTCAAACTCCACCGTCTTGCCGTCCGAACTCCACCGCATCTTCGAATGATTCCCGGCCAGTCCGGCGCCGAAGGCAAGGAACTCCGGCATGCGCACAACTTCACTCAGCGCTCCGAAGATACACAGCGCCACCACGGCAACCGTCATGCCCGAAACGCGCGGCACGGAGTTTCGCGCGCCATCGAACAGGGTCTCAATGCGCTGGAAAATCTGGCGTTTGCGGAACACCGCTCCGCTGGCCAACACGGGGCCACTCCGCCAGGGAGCCAGTTCCAGAACCTTCGCCAGCGACCGCGCGTAAGGCTTCGCCGCGCCGCTCACCGCCACAACCTGGTCATCGCACGCCAGTTCGCGCTGAAACTCGAGTTCCGCGCAGATCCAGTGCACGGCAGGATGGAAGAAATAGACGGCCTGAATGAGGCGCTCGGCCAGATTGGTCCAGTCATCCCCACGGCGGATGTGAGCCAGTTCATGCAGTCCGAGATGGTCGAACTCCTCCACCGTCAGGCGCAGCAGAAGCGACTCGGGCATCAGAATCGCGGGCTTCAGGAAACCGACAGCCATGGGAGAGCAGGCACGTCGCGACACCAGCAACCGTACGGGACGGGCGGTCGGGATCTGTTCGCGCCACACTGCGAATCGGGCCATTGCTTCTGGCGGAGCCTCGATCACGTTCTTCTTGAGACGCCGAACCCGGAGATAGCTGAACCCGAGCCTGAGCATCAGCAACGCCGAGATAAAGCATCCCAGGAACAGGAAAACAGGGCCTTCGTCGCCGAGAGGAACCACGAAAAGCCGCATCGGAGTGGCCGCGCTCGCCGGGACCACTGGCGCCGGTGCGCTGGGCACGTCAGGCACAGCGGCAGCGGCGGCCACCGAAACCGGAGCGGCCATTCGCGGCGCGGCTGGCAGGGTGGCGGCGGAGCGGCCCAGGAATACAAACGGCATTACCGAGACGCCGAGCAAAGTCACAAACCAAACCGCGTATCGTGTCGAAGCGCTCAGGGGAGGCAGCACGAAGGCGATCAGCAAACGGACGGCAACCGCCAGAACCACACCATATATGACGCTCTGCGCCAGGGCGGTCCAAATCTGACGAACCACAGCATTGAGGAGGAGGTCTTCCATTTTGTTTTTACTCGCTCTCTTCGATCAGCTTTTTCAGCCGCCGAAGTTCGGTCTTGCTCAACTGCTCGCGCCGAATGAGGTTCGACACCAGTAATCCGGGCGAATTCCCAAAAAATCGACTGACTAAAGCCTGAATTGCGCTCTGCTGCGCTTCATCGCGACCCACGAGCGGCCGATAAATGAACGCTTTACCGTCCTTCGTATGCTCCAGATACCCCTTGGTCTCCAGAATTCGAAGCGTGTTCAGCACCGTCGTATAGGCCAGATCCTTATCCGGCAGTCCCTCCAGGACATCGGCGGCGCTGGCCGAGCCCTTGTCCCAGATCACTTCCATCAGCCGGAGTTCGGCGTCCGTCAAAATTCCCGACTTCCTGCGAGCCATGCGTCTCCAAACGTCAACTTCTAAAGAATCAAAACTTGCCTGCACTCATGTTTACATCACACTGCCGACCCTGTCAAACAAAAAAGAGCTGGCCCTCTCCGAACGGAGAAAACCAGCTCTTTTACCAAACGAACCCAGATCCGATTAGAAGTAGTACTTCAGACCGATCTGCATATTGCGAGGTCCGACGCCGTTGCGCAGACCAGTGATCTGCCCAAAGTTCGTCGAGCCGAAAGCCAGCCCGCCCGGATCGCCAAACATCGGCGTATTCGTAACGTTGGTGGCTTCGAGACGGAACTCAAACCGCTGACCTTCCCACGTATTGACGCTTTTCAACAGAGCCGCATCCAGCGTCTTGATCCCAGGTCCGCGATAGTTCAGGTTGCGGGGAGCGCTACCCGGAACATCGATCGCAGGCTGAGCAAACGCCGCCGGATTGAACCAGCCATTCAGCCGGTCCTGCACACGGCCACTCGTGCTCGGGTCGCCAATCAGGTTCGGCCGCTGTGTGCCGTCCCAAATGTTGCCACCCGACTGCGTCACCTGCAGCGGCACACCGCTCTGCATCAGCATCACGCCGCTGACGTTCCAGCCGCCGACGATGGCATCCATGATCCGGTTCATATTCGAACCGAACTTCCGCTTCTGACCGAACGGCAGTTCATACATACCCGTGATCACCGCACGATGAGCCACGTCATGCGACGACAGAGCACGCTCGCCCCGCAGATCCCAAATGTTCTGGATGCTCGTCGATCCACCCAGCCAGGACACGTTGCCCGAGCTGTGCGAAACGTTGTCGATCATCTTCGACCACGTGTAGTGCGTCAGAGCCGTGAAGCCCCTGGCATACCGCTTCTCCCACTTCACCTGCAACGCGTGATAGTTGGAGTCGCCGCGAGCCGGTTCCGCCGTGCCGGAGCTCAAACCGTCATACTGCGGATACGGACGGAGCAGACGGAACTGCTGCGCGGTACGGCCGCTCAACTGCGAACGCGCATCCGTGATCTGACCGAAGAACGGATTGGGCACCTGCGCCTGCAGCTGCGTGCGGGTCATGTAGTTGCTCCCGCCCTGCATCCAGTAGTTCGGGCTCAGCGGCGACAGCGTCGTGATCGGCATGAACAGGTGCGTACCGCGGCTGCCCGTGTAGTTCATTTCCAGAACCGACTGGCCAGGCAGTTCGCGCTGAATCGACAGGTTCCACGAGTGGTACTCGGGGTTGCGGTTGAAGTCCGGCACCGGTGAGCCAATGCCGAAACCGAGCAGCGTGCGATCGCCTTCCGCACGGCCTGGCGGCCGCAGAATGCCATCCGGGAACGGATTGCTCATGCGCCGGTTCAGCGTGGCGTTCGAATCGGTGGTCCACACCACAGGCGAGTTGATGGTGAAGCCCGTACCCGGCCGACCAAACACCGTCGCGCGCGACAGCGTGTAGAACAGACCGTAGCCCGCACGGATGGCCGTCTTCGGAGTCGCTGCGTAAGCGAAACCGATGCGCGGCTGAAAGTTGTTCATGTCGCTCTTAAACGGCGACCGGTTCTTGTCGTCGTTGAACTTCAGCACGCCCTTCAGCGGAGTGCCGTTCAAAGTGACCGGCGAGTTGGCATCCAGGTCCAGATAGCTGTACCGGTTCTGCGTTTCCCAGCGCGGAACGTCGAAGTCATACCGCACGCCAAGGTTGAGCGTCAGGCGGTTGGTCACTTTCCAGTCGTCCTGGAAGTAGAAGCCCCAGTACGCCGACCGCGAAAACGCCTTCGGTTCGATGTGATAATCGGAGCCGGTTGCCCAGCCCAGCAGCATCGTAGCGAGGCCGTTGCCTTCGTTTCCGCCGCAGGAGTTGATCAGTCGGCAGGTCGCGCCGCGCGCGAAGTTGAAGCGGCCCGACGGATTGCCCGGCTGGTTGTAGTCGAGAATGTTGAACCGGCGCTCGCCACCGAACTTCATGTTGTGGCCGCCCCAGATCTTCGTCATTGATGCGACATACTGCTGCACCGATTCCTGGCGGTCCATGATCCAGAACCCTTCCGTACCAAACTCCTGGAAGCCTTCCGGAGCAAATCGCGGGAACACTTTGTGAGTCGCGGTGTCGCGCATGTTCGCCGGGAGACCCAGCGTGGTCACGTCGAACCCAAGACCTTCGAGCGGAAGACGGCTGAAGTCCGAGTGGGTCTTACCATAACGGAACGTGAACAGGGAGGTCGAGTTCAGCACGTGCGTGTAGTCCAACACCATCGCCTGCGTCAGCGTCCGGTTCGGACCGCCCGTCCAGTAGGTCGGGTTCCCTGCTCCGAACAGATTCGGATTCGTGCCCTTGCTGGGAGCGCGGCTGTAACGGCCGCTCAGACGGCCGACACTCCCGAATGCGTGGTCGCCTTTGATCGTCATCTGCTGGTTATCGCTGGTGTTGACGCCCTGTCCGAACCAGTTCGCGGTGTTGGTGAACGCCGCACCGGGTTGGTTTGGAGTCGGCAGAAAGCTCTGAGCCTTCAGTGCGATCGGGTCCATCATGCTCTGCGGAACAATGTTGCCCGCTAACGGCCGACGCTCCACGTTGCCCTGCGCATTGGTGAACGTGTCGAAGGGGTTGTGGATCGTCATCAACTGGCCTGACGCGTTGAACGTCTGGGAGAAGTTGCCTGCCCGCTGAAGCGCGGTCGGGAGACTAACGTTGGCGCTCGTCGGGCTCTCCTGCTTGGTGTACTCGTAGCCGAAGAAGAAAAACGTCTTGTTCTTGATTACCGGACCACCGATCACACCGCCGTACTGATCGCGGTGGAACGCCGGAATTGCCCGGCCCGCACGATTGGCGAACCAGTCGTTCGAGTTCAAAGCCGCATCTCGCATGAAGTAATAACCTGTGCCGTGGAAGTTATTCGTGCCGGAGCGCGTCACCATGTTGACCACGGCGCCGCCGGTCTGACCATACTCAGCGGAGAAGAAGTTCGTCTGCATCTTGAACTCCTGCACCGTATCCACAGACGGGGAGAACTTCAGGTCAGTGATACCCGAGTTCTGCTCGACGGTTGTAACCGTCACACCGTCCACCAGAACGTCAGATGTCGAGTTCCGCGAACCATTGGCGGAGAAGTTGGTATTATTGTCTCCGCGACGGCCGCCCGACCCAACAACACCCGGCGTCAGATAAGCCAGTGACATAGAGTTGCGTCCCAGGTTCGGCAACTGCAGAATGTACCGGTTCTCGATCACCTGACCAAGATTGGAAATGGTGGTGTTCACCATCGCAGCAGCACCCTGTACTTCGACTGTCGTGGACACATCGCCGACAGAGAGCTTCGCATTGATTGTGGCCTGCTCCTGCACGGACAAAGAGAAATTACCGCTTGAAAAGCGTTTGAAACCAGCAGCTTCGACGGCGAGGACATACTTGCCGGGCGGCAGAGCCGTCACGGCAAATCGACCCGTCTCATCCGTGTTTGTTGTGAAATTGGTTCCGCGCTCTGCGTCAGTAACGACGATTTTGGCGGCACCGATCGATGCGCTGGACTCATCGGTAACGGTACCCCTGACACTCGCGGTAAAGGACTGTGCGAACCCGCAGGTGGCGGCTAGAAATGTAGCCACACCAACTGCGAGAACAGATCTACATAGATTTTTCATGCTCTCACCTCAGAGAACTAGCAGCCAACGTGTTCGCCATTATATCTGCTTCTGTAGCACTTTCGTAATAGCAGAAAGGTACAGGATGAAACTTCTCTGCCCTCGCAAGCGTTTGTTAAACATCAGGTGTATTGTGCAGCGTCACCTTACAACCGCTCTGGTCATCCTCGGAAGTCTGCAGGCAGCCGAGTCAGTCGCTCCGAAGGAGCGGTTCGACATCCGTGGCGTCGTAGACGTCATGGGCAGCCCTGAAATGCGCCGGTTCGGGCGTTCCGCCGCCCTGCGCCTCTCCTCCTCCACATCGCCCTACGCAGCCTCCGGCCACAGTGATCCTCTGACCGGCCAGTTCCGCTTCAAAAAGGTGCCTGTTGGCCTCTACACCCTCGACGCGTTCGGCCGCGGAGGCTCAGCCCGCTACGCCATCCGCATTGACCGCGAAGCGGCCGGAGAGCAGAAGACCATTCGCATGGTGGTGCGTCTCCAGGTCCGCACCGGCGACCTGAAGAACCACCTCCGCCGCCGCTACGAAGTCTCCTACCGAACCCTGTCGATCCCCGACAAGGCCATCCGTGAGTTCGAAGCCGCGGAGAAGAGAATCCAGAAGGACGAATACCCCGCCGCCATCGAGCGTCTGGAGAGAGCGGTGGAGCTGGCGCCGCAGTACACGACCGCCTGGAACCGCCTCGGCATCATAGCCTTCCACCAGAAGCGTCTGCCGGACGCCGAGCGCTATTTTAAAGGCGCCGCTGACAACAACCCCGAAGCATGGGACTCCCGTCTCCGTCTCGGCCAGGTAATCCTCATGCAGGGCCGAGCCTCCGAGGCGGTACCCTGGGTGGAGGAGGCAGTCAGGCTTCGGCCCGCCGACGCGTCCGCGCACAGCCAGCTCGCGCTCACCTACGTGGAACTTCGCCAGTACGACAAGGCGGTTCCGCACCTGAACGAGACGCGCCGCCTCGACCCGAAGCACTACAGCGAGCCCCAGCTCTGGCTGGCCCGAATCTACGTTGCGCAAAAGAAGTACCCCAATGCCGTTCGCGAAGTAGAGGAATACGTCTCCATCCACCCGCGCTCCCCGGAGTCCGAGTCGCTGAAGACCTGGCTAAAGAACGTCCGCACTCCGGGCTCCACTCCGGCCCCCGTCGAGGTGCCGTAGGACAATAGCGGGGAATGCTCAAGGTCTTTATTCTCGACAGCGCCGCAGCACCTTACGGCACAGAGGCCTCAATCGAGACTGAAGTGTTGCGCGACACTGCCGAAGTGCACCTTCGTCACCTCCATCGCGACATCGACTTTGACGGTGAAGGCGGGGATGCGGACGCCCTCATTATCTGGCGCTTCCGCACTGTCACTTCGCATTTGCTGGCTCGCGCGGCGAAAGTACAGAGCATCGTTCGAAATGGGATAGGGTTCGACAATGTCGACATTGCCGCCGCGGCTGCGCTTGGGATTCCGGTGGCGAATGTCCCGGACTATGCCACAGAGGAAGTCGCCGACCACTCGATCGCACTCGCCCTCGCACTGGTTCGGCAAATCCGGCCTCTGACCCGGCACGTGGCGGAAGGAGGCTGGGACTGGAGCGCCGGGCAAGGCGCCCGGCGGTTGCGCGAACTCACGTTCGGCATTGTCGGTTGTGGACGCATCGGCACTGCGACCGCACTGCGGGCCAAAGCGCTTGGGTTCCGGGTTCGATTCTACGATCCGTACGTGCCGCCGGGCATCGAGAAAGCGCTCGGGATTGAACGCTGTGCCAGTCTGCGAGATCTGCTGGAGTCAGCGGAAGTGGTATCCCTGCACGTGCCCCTCACCGCGGAGACACGTTTTCTCATCGACACACCGCAGTTCGAGGCGATGCAGCCGGGGGCGTGGCTGGTCAACACGGCTCGCGGCCCGGTGGTTCGACAGGAAGCTCTGATGGATGCACTGGAATCGGGGAAACTGGCTGGTGCCGGGCTCGACGTGCTGGAGAAGGAACCGGCTGGCGCTCTCGATTTGCTGGCGTTTCCGAACGTGCTGGTGACGCCACACGCCGCGTTCTATTCCGCGGAGAGTCTGGATGAAGTTCGCCGGACTTCCGCCGGCATGATCCGCGAGACCCTCAGATCCGGCGCGGTGCGACACGTTGTCAACGGAATTACCGCAGCGCGGCGGAGCTGAATTCAGCCAGGCAGGCTCAGCAGCGCCGCATAACCGCGGAACACCACGGGCACCGCTTCCCTGCCCTCCCAAACTGGTCGGAGCGTCTCCGAACACCAGTCGCGCGCTTCATCCGGCGGGAAAAGACGCCTGAACGGACACTCCGTGATTGCAGCGCATGATTTCAATTCAATCACGCTCTGGGACCGGGTAGTAGCGAGCGATGTTCGAGCGCGTCAGCAGAACGTGCTCCGTATAGGTGGCGGCTGGAATCGTCTCGCCCCGAAGCAGCCGGAGAAGGACGGGAATCAGACCCTGCCCGAAGCGCTCCGGAAAATGGGCAACCGCTCCCCACATCGCGCTTCGCGGCCGTCGGACGTGCTCCCGCACTTCGGCAACCCCGCCCTGACTCAAAATTGCCACATCGTTTGTCCGTCCCGCCGCCTCCACCGCGCGGAGCGCGCCGAGCGCGTTGAGGTCGTTATAGCAAAGCACGGCGATGCGCCCCGGCCGTCCCTTCGCCTGGAGCACCTCGCGCATCGCCACTTCGGCCGTCGAGGTGCGGCGATCCGGATGTAGATGCAGTATCCTCTCTTCCGGCAAATCCACTCGGGTCCGAAGACCCTCCACCATCCCGGTGATGCGGGCCCCCTGTGCGGGACTGCTCCCCGGGATGTCCAACACCACGGCCCGGTCGAGTACGCCGCTCCACCGGCGCGCGATGTGTTCTCCCAGTCCTTCTCCGCCCACCACCCCGGCCCGGTAATTGTTCACGCCAAACACCCTGGCGCCGGGCACCGGAAACGTGATCGCAACCACCGGTACTCGCTGATTGGCGCACCGGTCGGCCAGGACGTGCGACACGTACTCGTCCGGGTTGTAGCAGAGCAGCAGCCGGATGTCGGACGCCAACAACTCGTCCACCTGGGCGAGCAGGGCCGCGCTGTCGAAACGGTGATGCCGCAGGATCAGCTCGATCCCGTTGCGCGCCGCCTCGCGCTCGATCCCCCGCTCCACTTCGGCGACGAACGGAATATCGTTGCTGATCGACACGAATCCGATCCGGTGGCGGCGCACCCGCCGGTAGCTCAGGCCCCCGGGAGTGCGCTCAATTGCGCCCTTTTGCTCAAGCGTGTAGAGAAACCGGAACGCCGTGCTTTTAACTAGTCCCAGCCGCGACATCACATCCTTCAGCCGGATCTCATCGTGCTCACCGAACAGGGCGAGAATATCGAGGACCTTCGCGGCGGCCTCAATGAAGTACGGGTCGGCTTTCGGCATTCTCCATTTCCGTGCCGGGTGCATACTCCCGGCGCACCAGGAAGACATAGGCGGCGATTCCAGCCAGCAATACAATTAGAATGGCACGCATAGGCGCGACGTAGCTGCCGGTGGTCTGGATCAGCCATCCGGTCAGCGCGGGGGCCACGACGCCCGCCAGGTTCGACGCGAAGTTCTGCACTCCCGTAATTCGTCCGATGGCCGCGCCCGGCATCAGGGTCTGCGTCAGCGCCCAGTAGTTCGCGGTGGTAAGCCCAAGGCCGGCCATCGAAATGAACGCCGCCGCCAGTGCGACATCACGGGACTGGGTCATTGACCCGACGATCTCAGTGGAGGCGATCGCCAGCCCCGCGATGGTGAATGCCTTGCGCGTCCGCACCGGCTCAGCGCCACGCCGGATCAGGGCGTCGGCCCATGCCCCGCCGCCGATGGCCACCGCGGCCATACCCAGGAAGCTGAACGCGGTGTACGCTCCCATGGTGGTGAGAGGCAGCTTCCAGTGCTCGGCCAGATACGCCGGCAGCCAGGTCAGGTTGAAATAGTTGAAGTAGTTGTACGCCACCGTGCCCACCATGATTCCGTAGATGGCGGGGGTCTTCCAGATCGCCGCGAAATTCCCGGGCGTCCGGCTGGACTCCGCCCGCGGCGCCGCATCGTCGTCCCGGACCATGCGGAACCAGGGCACGAGAAACAACAGCGATCCCAACCCGAGAATCGCGAACATCGGGCGGAACCCGAAAGCCTCCAGCAACAGTACCGACAGCCAGGCGCCCACGGCCGGACCGAACTTCGAACCCGCGAAGAGGATTCCGACAGCCAGCCCGCGGCTCTTCTCGTCGACGTGCGTCGTGATCCAACGCATGCTGGCCGGAGTGATGATGGCTTCGCCCGCCCCGAGCAAAAGGCGAAACAAGAACAACTGCCACAAGTTCCCGGCCAGCGCTGTCGACGCGGAAACGATGCTCCAGAGCGCGAAGCTCACTGCGTAGGGTATGCGGACGCCGTAGCGGTCGGTGAGAAAGCCGGCCGGGATCTGACAGAGCGCATAGCTCCAGAAGAAGGCCGAGTTCAACAGTCCCCGCTGCGTATCGGTGAAGTGAAACGCGTCTCGGAACGACGGCGAGGCCAGAGCGATCGACAGATTCGTGCGATCGATGTAGGCGATCGTGAAGCCCAGCGACAACAGCGCCACCACTCCCCACACGCCAGCCGGTTTAGTCACGCCCTAATGATGTATCGCAAGGCAGCGCGGAAGTCAAGGTTCCGCTGTTCGAAACTACCTCGTATTTCGCTTGCGTCGAGCCTGGCACGGTGATAGAGTGCTGTCGACAACATGCCTATTTCCTCAGGCGAAACTTTTCCCCAGGCGCTGCGCGCGGGAGCCAAACTCGGAGCCTGGTGTGGATTCGCCAGCTACTCCTGCGTGGAAGCCATGACGCTCCTCGGCCACGACTTCCTGGTGCTCGACATGCAGCACTGCGAGATCACGCTATCCCATATCCCCGCGCTGTTCGGCGCTTTCCGCGACGGCGGCCCGTTCGCGGTAGTCCGGCCACCGCAGAACGACTATCACGCGATCAACTGGCTCCTCGACCAGGGCGCCGACGGCGTGCTTGTCCCGATGATCAACTCTCCCGAGGCTGCGCGCGACGCCGTCCGCGCCGCGAAGTACCCGCCTAAGGGCCGGCGCTCCTTCGGTCCCTTCCGCGCCGCCCGCTATGGCACCCAACTGGACACCTACGTCCCGCAGGCCGACGAGGCGACCGCCCTCATCATCCAGATTGAAGACGCCGTAGCGGCCGAAAAGATCGACGACATCCTCTCGGTGGGCGGCTTCGATGCCGTCTTCATGGGGCCGAACGACCTCGCCTACTCGATGCTCAAGCCCGGAGAGACCATGCGCGGCGACCCGAAGCAATGGTCCGCCTTCGCCCGCAGCCCCGAGGTTCTCGGCCTGTGCGAGCACGTCATGCGACGCTGCAACGCAGCCCGTATCCCGTTCGGTATGACGGCGGCATCCACAGACGACGCGCAAGCGTGGCTTGCCCGCGGCGCCAGTTTTGCCACCTTCGGCAGCGACTTTCTCTTCCTGCTCGAAGGCTTCCGCGGTCTCGCCAAAACGAAAACGGAGAAGGCATGAAATATAAAGCCGGGTACCTGATGAGAGCCAACGAGGGCGTCTACGGCGTCATCCGCGCCGCCCTCCCTCCCGGGTGCGACCTCGTGACCCTGGACGACGGCATGGCCCCCGCCGACGCCATGCCCGGCCTCGATTTCGTCATCGCGGGAAAGGTCACTGCCCAGATGATCGCCTCCGCGCCCAGGCTGAAACTGATCCTCGCGCCGGGCATCGGCGTCGATTCCATCGATCTGCACGCCGCCGGCGAGCGCAACATCCCCGTGGCCTGCACCATCGGCGGCAACGTGACGGAAGTCGCCGAGCACGCGATGCTTCTCATGCTCGCGGTCAGCCGCCGGCTGGTCGAGCTCGACGCGGCTGTGCGCCGCGGCGAGTGGCTCATGTGGGCGCGCAGGCTCGAATGCCGCAACCTCAGCGGCCGCTCGCTCGGCATTGTGGGCTACGGCCGTATCGGCCGGGAGATTGCGGTCCGGGCCAGGGCGTTCGGCATGACCGTCCGCTACAGCGACCCCGCGCAACCCGGCTCAATCCCTCTGGAACACGTCCTCCGCACCAGCGACTTCGTTTGCCTCTGCGTCCCCCTCACCGCCGAAACCCGCGGCTTTATCAACCGCGAACGACTGGCGCTCCTGCCGGTCGGCGCGGTGCTCGTCAATGTGGCGCGGGGCGAGGTAGTGGACGAGCCCGCCCTGATCGAGGCTCTACAATCCGGCCGGCTGTCCGGCGCGGGCCTCGACGTCTTCTGCCCCGAACCTCCGGCGAAGGACAACCCGCTTCTGTCGATGCCCAACGTCGTCGTGAGCCCACACACCGGCTCCGGCACGCTCGACGGCCTGCAGGCAAAAGCGGCGCAGTACGCCGAGAACATCCGGCGTTGCCTTGCCGGCGAACCCCTGATCGACTGCATTCAGCCCGCGACCGAGGAGGCCGCAGCCCGATGATCACGCGCCGAGAAATGCTCGCCCTGTCGGCCACCGCAGCCCTCCCGGCGCAGACCTGGACCGCGAAGCACGTCACTCCGCCCGACTGGTACTGGCGCGCCATGCGCTGGCTGACGATGAACCTGGTGCAGGACGATCCGGGCAAGGTCGATCTCGACTTCTGGCTCGATTATCTGAAGCGCGCGCATGTGGATGCGGCAAGCTGGAACTCGGGCGGGATCATCGCGTTCTATCCCACTACCGTCCCGTTCCACAAACGTAATGAAAAAATCGGCAACTCGGATCCACTGGGGTATCTCGTCGAGGGTTGCCGCCGGATGGGCCTGATCGTCACGGCGCGCGTGGATCACCATGCCACTTATCCGGAGACGGCCGCGGCGCATCCGGAGTGGATCTCCACCGACGCCGCGGGCCGGAAGATGCCTCACTGGGCAATGCCGGAATTGTTCCTGACCTGCACGCTGGGCCCGTATAACGAGATCTTCATGACCGACGTCATGAAGGAAATCGAAACGCTGTATCGGGTGGATGGCTTTAATCACAACCGCTGGGCGCCGCAACGCATGTGCTACTGCGAATGGTGCCGGACGGCATTCCGTAAACATTCAGGCGCAGAACTCCCGGCCGAGGATAATCCCGGCGATCCCCGCTGGGCGAAGTACGTGGTGTTCCGCGAGGACCGGATCTTTGAGTTGTGGGATCACTGGAATTCGGAGATCGGCAAGATCAATCCCAACGCGTTTGTGCTTCCCGGCGTGGGTTCGGAGCGCGACAAGCTCAACATGAGCAAAGTCAGGACGCGCGCGAAGACCCTGTATCTCGATTACCAGGGCCGGGACGGCCTGACCGTTCCCTGGATGGCCGGCAAGAAGGGCAAGGAGATGCGGGCCGTGCTCGGCGACAAGCCCGCAGGCATCACCTTCAGCGTCGGGCTTGCCGACAAATACCGCTGGAAGGACTCCGTGCAGAGTTCCGCGGAACTGAAGATCTGGGTACACACAGGCGCGGCGCATGGCCTGCGTCCCAAGATGGCGAAGTTCTCCGGCACGCTCCATGACCGCCGCTGGATCCAGCCGGTGGAAGAGATTTACACCTGGCTCTGGAAGCATGAACGATACCTGCGCAACACAGGCTATCCCGTGGCGACCGTCGGAATCCTGCACTCCCAGCAGAACGTACGCTTCTACAAGCAGGCGAAACTGCGTGGGCATGATGAAGAGGACTACTCAAAGGGGCTTTATCACGCGCTGACAGAGGCGCGCATTCCGAACGACATTGTTCACGAGGACATGCTCGAGGAGTCCGGTCTCGACCGCTTTCGCGTTCTGGTACTGCCAAATTCCGCCTGCCTTTCCGACAAACAATGTGAGCAGATCCGCGCCTATGTCAAGCGCGGCGGAAGTCTGGTGGCCACGCTGGAATCATCGCTCTATAACGAGACCGGCCAGCGCCGGAAAGACTTCGCGCTCGGCGATCTGTTCGGCGTGAGTGCGGCGAACAAGAACGTCCAGGGCCCGATGAAGAACTCGTACTTGCGCCTGAACGGACCGCACCCGTTGCTGAAGGGCCTTGAAGATGCGCAGCGGATTGTGAATGGAGCCTTCCGCGTCCCGGTAGAGGCAACCACGGAGTTCCCGGCAAAGCCGCTGCTCTTTGTTGCGCCCTATCCGGATCTGCCGATGGAGGAAGTCTACCCGCGCGACCTCGACAAGAACGTGCCCGAGGCTTACCTGCGCGATCTTGGCCGCAGCCGAATCGCCTATTTCCCATTTGACCTCGACCGCATGTTCTGGGATCAACTCAGCATGGATCACGGCAAGCTGATTGCGAATGCGGTCCGGTGGGCGGCGCATGACGACATTCCGGTGGACGTGAAAGGCCAGGGTGTGCTGGACGTCGTCGTCTGGAGGCAGCGCGATTCGATGACCGTTCATCTGGTCAATCTGACAAACCCAATGATGATGAAGGGGCCTTTTCGCGAAATTATCGCGGTTGGCGAGCAAGCCGTACGCGTTCGCCTTCCCAGGGACGCGAAGCCGAAGCGAGTACACCTGCTGACGGCCGGCGTCCAGCCCAGGCACACGCTGGAGGACGGTTGGCTGAAGGTCTCCGTTCCATCCGTCGCGCTGCACGAAGTGATTGCTATCGACTTTTGAAAGGGGAATGATGTGATGCGAATCCAACGTTTTGTGTTCGTTGCGGCCATGCTGACCGCTCCTGTTTTTGGGCAGGTCGCGACAGCCACCTTGTCCGGTGTAGTCGAAGATGCTTCGGGAGCCCTGATACCCAGGGCGTCGGTCACCGCGCTCCATGTCGCGACCGCCGATTCCCGCCAGGCAGCAACGAACGAACGAGGTGAGTTCCTCTTCCCGTTCGCGAAGATCGGCGAGTATTCCCTGATCGTCGAGGCCCCGGGGTTCAGCAAGAAAACGCTGACCGGTATTGTTCTGCGAGTGGATCAGACCGCCAGCATACGAATGGCGCTGGAGGTCGGGTCGGTCGCCGAGTCGGTCGAAGTCACTTCCGCCGCGCCGCTGGTTGAGTCCTCAACCACATCGCTTGGGCAGGTGATTGAGAACCGCAAGATTCGCGAACTGCCCTTGAACGGGCGCAATGCCTTCGCTCTCGGGCTGCTGGCCGGTAACACCGTGCCAATCTCGGGCATGGGCACGAACATGCCCTTCGCCGCCGGGGGTGGCCGATTCGCGCATAACGACGTGCTGCTTGATGGCATTGATAACAACACCGTCCACAACAATGGAAACATCGGCCGCAACGGCATCGCTTACACGCCGTCAGTCGATGCGGTGGAGGAATTCAAAGTCAAGACAAACAATTTCAGCGCGGAGTTCGGACGCTCAGCGGGCGCAATTGTGAGTGCCACCATCAAGTCCGGCACCAATCAGTTCCGCGGCAGCGCATGGGAGTTCCTGCGCAATGAGAAGCTGGACGCTAACAACTTTTTTTCCAACGCCAATGGAGTTGCCCGCCAGTCCTTTAAGCAGAACCAGTTCGGCTTTACTCTGGGCGGACCGGTGTATATCCCCAAACTCTATGACGGAAGAAACCGCACGTTCATCTTCGGCGATTACGATGCTACGCGGCGCAGCACTTCGGCCTCTTCGAGTCTGCTCGATATTGCGCCGATGGCATTCCGGACAGGCGATTTCTCAAAGTACAACCGCGTCATTTTCGATCCGGATTCGCGCCGCTCCGGGCCCGCGGGCGCCGTCATCAGTTCGCCGTTCGCCGGCAATGTGATTCCGTCCTCGAAGATCAACAAATCGTCATCGGCTCTGCTCGAATTACTCCCGGCGCCGAACGCCGGCGCTCCCGGCGCGGACGCGCGCAACTTTCTGCGCATTGCGCCGCGCGGTTTTGACAACGACCAATTCGACATCAAGGTCGATCACCGCCTGACGAACTCCAACACGCTCTCGGGCCGCTTTTCCAAAGGCAAGGCCAGTACGCCGAACCCAGGCAACCTCGATGGCTTCATCGGAGACGGCAGCGACACGGTCGCCGCGCCATACAGCCTCGCTGTCACCGACACGCACATGATCTCGCCCACCACCGTGAATGAGGCGCGTTTCGGCTATGTCTACCGCGACAACAGCGTCTACGGGAGAGGGCTGCAGGAGGGTGTGGATTTTGCGAAACAGAACAACATCGCGATGCTCGATTTTCCCGTGATTACCGCACCGGCCTTCCAGTTCTCCTGGACTGGAATCCAGGCCAGTTCCAACCAGTTCGTGGGTTTAGGCGGTGGCGGCGGCAATAATTTCAATTACGAGCGCACTTACCATATTGCCGACAATTTGAGCCTGCAGCGCGGGGCACACGGTTTCAAAGTGGGGGGTGAAGTGCGCCGCTACGGGTATGACCGGCTGACCGGCGGAGGCAGCACCAACTACTTCGGACCGTTCTTCAGTTCGTCTTCGGACGCGGTCAACTCCGGCGCGCCGTTCGCGGATTTTCTCTTCGGATTCCAGTCGGTGGTGCAGGGCGGCCAGTTGATTGACTGGGCGCGGCAGCGCGACATCTATACGGGCTTCTATGCGCAGGACGACTGGAAAGTGAATTCGCGCCTTACGCTCAATCTGGGCATACGCTATGAGTTGTACACGCAACCGGTGGATGCGAACGACGTCGGCGGCTATTTCAACCGCGCGCTGGCCAGAGTGGTGACGCCGGGTTCAGCGGGTTTTAGCCGGGCGATCGTGAACGGCGACCATAACAATTTCGCCCCGCGAGTCGGCATTGCCTGGGCGGCATCGCGCAAATTCACCGTCCGCATGGGTGGCGGCATGTTCTATGCACGCCGCGATCAAAACCCTGAGGTCACGATGATGGGCACCAATCTTCCGAATTCCCCAGTGATCCTCTTCCCCGCGACCACGGCTTCCGGCACAGTGAAACCACTGGCGACGATCAACATAAAGTCTCAGGTGGCGCCGAGCGACCCCAGCCTGAAAGAGTTCACGCCGCAGAACCCCAAACCCGGCGGGTTTCGCAGTCCGGACTTCCTCCACAGTGAAACGCCGTATGTGTACCAGTGGAGCCTGGATCTGCAATACGAGCTTGCGCGCGACCTGGTCGTCGAAATGTCCTACTCCGGAGCGAAAGGCACGCGCCTGGTGAACCGCGTTCAGGACAATCAGATTCGATTCGAAGACGCGATTGCGGGGCGCAACCTCCAGAAAGATCGCCCACTTCCGTACATTGCCGCGACCAACGGGGTCGACACAGCCAATGGCAACAATATCTACAACGCGATGAATATTCGTCTGGAGAAGCGCTATAACGCAGGCCTCAACTTCCTGGTGAACTATACGTGGTCAAAGAACATCGAGTCGAGCGGCAGCGGCAGCAGCGCGTGGAGTCAGAATGGCGGCACCACCTATCCGCTCGATTCCTACAATCTGTGGCGCGAGCGCGCAGTCAGCCCGATAGATCTGCCGCACGTTTTTACGGCAAGTTCCGGCTACGAATTGCCTGCCGGAAAGGGCCAGCGCTGGTTGAAGAGCGGTGTTCCCGCATTCCTGTTGGGAAGCTGGCAGGTGAACGGAATTGCGTCGCTGCGCAGCGGTTTCCCGACAGACGTGCGCAGTTCGCGCGTTTCCGGCAGCAACATGATGTGGGCCAACTTCAACGTCCCGGATGTCGTGAGCGGCGTCTCCCCCTATCTGCCGAATAAGGGCGTGGATGGCTGGTTCAACCCCGCCGCATTCAGCGAACCGCAGCAGGTTCGCGCCACGAACGGCATGCCGATTACGATGTTCGGAAACGCAGGAAGACGACTGGTGCGCGGGCCCGGCTCCATGAATATCGACTTCTCGGTATTTAAGAATTTTCTGATTCGCGAACGTCTTACCGTTCAGTTCCGCGCTGAAGCATTCAATCTGACCAACACGCCGACGTTTAACCTGCCCTCCGCGACAAGCACCGGGCTCACTACCGGAAATGTCAATTTCGGGAAGCTCTCAAGTTCGTCGGCCACAGGACGGCAGGTTCAGTTCGCAGTGAAACTCTATTTCTGATGAAACACCTGATTCTATTTCTTCTGGCGGCCGCTCCGATTGCATTCGGCGCGGCCCCGCCCTTGCGCGAGCAGGTTTCACTGAACGGCACATGGGACGGCAACGAGACCGTTCCCGTTTACGAAGGCATTCAGATCGATCAGAAGCGCTATGTCCGCACGGTGGAAGTTCCCGCCAGTTGGGCGGGCAAGATCGTCCGGGTCGAATTCGAAAATGTCGCGTTCATCGCCGATGTTCTGGTGAACGATAAGCACCTGGCGCAGCACATCGGCGCCTGGAATCCTTTCCACGTCGACGTTACTGAGGTTGTGAAACCCGGCGCCAGCTTCCGGCTCACAGTGGACGTGAAGGGGCCTAAGCATCAGCCCATCGTCGACGCCCAGGGCGCTCCGGCGTGGCCTGTCGGCGGATGGTTCCAGGGTTCGCGGGGCGGCATCGCGGGAGACGTCTGGTTGCGGGCCTATGGAACGGTGCATGTCGAGGACGTCTTTATCCAGACTTCTGTCCGGCGCAAGGAACTGGCCCTCGAATTCACTCTGCGCAATGAATCGAAGCGCCCGCGCACGGTGAAGCTCGAACTCGAGGCCGCGCCCGAAAAGCAGGCTGCCCCTGTGCAATTCCACGGTCCCAGCGTGACGCTCGCGGCGGGTGAGACCAGGATTGTCAAGGCCGCCTTTCCCTGGGCCAGTCCCACGCTGTGGTGGCCGGACAGTCCCGCGCTTTACCACTTGAAGACACGGCTTCTGGAAGGCGCGGCGGTCGTGGATTCGGAAACCCGGCGATTTGGCTTCCGAGAGATCCGGATCGACGGCAACCAGTTCCAGATCAACGGCGTCCGCGCCAACCTCTATGGCGACTACCAGGTCTTCGGCGACACCTGGTACACCCAGCCTGTCATTCACACCCCGGAGAACTGGCCCGCCACCATCGACAAGATCAAGGCCATGAACATCCGGATTCTGCGCTGGCACCACAACCCCGTCCCCCAGTACATCCTCGATGCGACAGATGAACAAGGCCTCCTCATCTGCGACGAAGCCGCCAACTACGCCCGCAATTACCACGTGAAGACCAACCAGGCCCTGTACCTCGAAAACACTCGCCGCTGGATCGAAGCCTGGATCAAGGCCGATCGCAACCACCCGTCTGTCTACATGTGGAACGCGACGAACGAGATGTCTTATAAGTTCGCCGGCGCATTCGACCCCACGGCCCTGCGCACCTTGGGCGACGCTATCCGCCGCTGGGATAACACTCGCCCGGTCGGCTATGACGGCGACCACCTGGTTGACGACGTTCTGGTCGATTACCACTACCCCGAACGCTACAACGCCGAACCCCTCGGCAGCATTTACGGTTGGGCCTACATGGTTCAGTCCAGGCCAACCGGAATGGGCGAGACCCTCCACACCCGCTCACCCCTGAAAGAAGTGCAAGCCGCAGTCGAGCGGAACACATGGTGGCTCGGCATCTGGACCCGCGGGCTCCGCTACAGCGGCTTCACCAACATCAAACCCGCCTGCTACTGGTTTGCCGAGAAGGACGGCTTCAAGGGCCCACGCGCAGAGAACCTGCGCAACGCCTACGCCCCGGTCGCACTCTTCGACAAGCACTACGACGACCTGGGCCTCAGCCCCTACGTCACGGGAATCGAACCGGGCGGCAAACTCCCCGCCTTGCAAGACGGCGTCCGCGCCCGCCGCACCCTTGTCCTCTATAACGACGAGTTCCGCGACACCTCCATCACCGCCGAAGTGGAACTGATGCTCGAGGGCAAGTCCTTCGCCAGGACGTCGAAGCAGTTCATCGTCGCGCTCGGCGAGCACATCGACGTACCCCTTGCGTTCGACGTTCCGCCAGCCAATGGGCAGAAACTCACGGTCGTGCTCCGCACCTTCAAGGGGGGCGTGAAGAAATTCGAAGAAGAGCGCCGCTGGGCGATCACCGGCCATCGCGATCCCGAACCGGGCAAGCCCTGGATTCAACTCGGATCGGTCCGCTGAGGCCAATGACCCGCCGCACCTTCACCGCCGCGTCTTACACCGCCATCGCCGGCGCCAATGACCGCATCGGTCTCGGCTACATCGGCCTCGGCGCCCGTGGCGACCGGCTTCACGAAATCGCCCTGGGCGCAAATACCCGCACCGTGGCGGTCTGCGACCTCATGCCGGCTTATCTCGACCTCGCGGTGTCGAAAGCGGGAAACGCGCCGGTACGACTCCACGATCATCGCTCCATCCTCGACCGCAAAGATGTCGACGCCGTCGTTATTGCCACGCCCGACCACTGGCACGCCCTTATGTTTCTCGACGCCTGCCGCGCCGGCAAGGACGTCTACATCGAGAAGCCCATGTCCCTCACGGTCGCCGAGGGAAGCCGAATGGTGGAAGCGTCGAAAGGGCGCGTCGTGCAGGTCGGCACGCAACGCCGATCCTCGCCCATGATTCGCGAGGCTGCCGCTTTCGTCCGCGGCGGAGGCATCGGACGCGTGACCATGGCCCGGGCGTTCGACAACCTCAACGAATGGCCGGCTGGCATTGGCCGCGCCGCCGATGAACCCCCGCCTCCTGGCTTCGACTGGGACCGCTGGCTCGGTCCCGCTCCAAAGCGCCCCTACAACCGCAATCGCACCTGGTACAACTACCGCTGGTTCTACGACTACTCGTGCGGGCAGGTCACTAACAACGGCATCCACTTGCTGGACATCGTCCGCTGGAGTCTGGGGCTGGGAGCACCGAAGAAGATCGCCGCCATGGGAGGCCGCTACGCCATCGACGACGGCCGCGAAATCCCCGATACCCTCGAAGTCATGTGGGAGTTCGACGGTCCCGTGCTCGCCACTTTCGCGCAACTCAACGCCAACGAAGCCCCGTCCAATGCCCAGGGCGCGGACCTTGAATTGCGCGGAACCAGGGGAACCCTTTACCTCCACAACGACCGCATCGAAATCGTGCCGGAGCGCACTTCAGCCGGTCCGCGGTATCGCATTTCGCCCCTGAATCGACCCGCAAACCGCGCCGCCTGGATGAGCGCCCGTAAGCCCGCGATGGAACCGCGAATACTCAAGGGAAACGCTCTTGCCGACCACGAACACGTGCGGAACTTCCTCGAATGCGTCCGCTCACGGGAGAAGTGCAACGCGCCTCCCGAGGAGGGCCACATCTCCACATCCACCTGCATCCTCGCCAGTATTGCCGCCCGCACCGGAGCGATGCTGACCTGGGACGGACGCACCACGGGAGTCCCGGCAGCGGACAGACTGCTGGATTATGAGTACCGCCGGCCTCCGGGGTAGCCCTGGCGCCCAGCGGAGTCTTAATCGATGCGAGGTGGATGAGGAGACAGGTTGGCTACGACAGAGCTGGTCGAGACGCTGTGCGTCGGCGTAGCCTGCCGTGAGAGAGTCTGTTCGGAGAGGCGCCGGCAAGCAGGTTTAACAGCACAGTGACAGGCGTTAAGAGCCCGCCGAGGTTCACGCCACAGTGAGAAATCACGCTGAGCCTGGCCGAACCTATGCCAAACAAATTGCGTCAAAGTTTGGATCGGGGAAATCGCAGTCCTCTGGATGAAGTCCGCCGGACTTCCGCCGGGATGATCCGCGAGACCCTCAGATCCGGCGCGGTGCGACACGTTGTCAACGGAATTACCGCAGCGCGGCGGAGCTGAATTCAGCCAGGCAGGCTCAGCAGCGCTGCATAACCGCGGAACACCACGGGCACCGCTTCCCTGCCCTCCCAAACTGGTCGGAGCGTCTCCGAACACCAGTCGCGCGCTTCATCGCGACCAGCGACGTTCGTCTCTGTAAGTGCATATTCCAGGTAGGAGGTCTCGGTCATCTCCACAGGGACCGCAAACTCCAGGGAGCGGAGCATGCGGAATCTGGCCCGGGAACGAGTCGCAAGGATCGCGGGATTCAGTTCCTGCGCGTCGCCGACTGGATCTGGAAAGCGCGCGATGAACGAATCGAACCAGGCCGACAACAACTCGGCACCCGTGTCGAAATTCCGACCGGGAGTGAAGTCGTATATGAGAATCTGTCCCCCGGGAGCGAGGACGCGCGCCGCTTCCGGAAAAAACCGGTCGATATCGGCGTAATTCAAACTTCCCGCCGCGGTAATGCAGTTGAATTTCCGGTCGCCAAATGGCAGATTTTCCGCCGTGCCGACACAAAACTGAGCCGCGGGTGCGACGGAGGGAGCCAGTCTGCACATCGCTTCCACGGGCTCTACGCCAGTCCGCCGCGTGGCAAACCCGGCGAGAGCGGTGGTCGACACACCAGAACCGCAGCCGACGTCGAGCGCGTGCCCGAACGTCGTTCTGCCCCAGACAAGTTCCAATACCCGGGAATGCACCGGAGGCCGAGCCCTGGCGTACCCCAGTGCGATGGACGGAGATCCAAAACTCACGCAATCAGTTCCGAAACCACGTGCCCATGCACGTCCGTCAGTCGAAAATCCCGACCCGCGTACCGATACGTGAACTTCTCATGGCTGAACCCAAGCTGGTTCAGCAGAGTGGCATGCAAGTCGTGAACATGGACCTTGTTTTCCGCTGCCGCGAAGCCGAATTCGTCCGTCGCGCCATATACCAGCCCTCTCTTAAAACCACCGCCAGCCACCCACATCGAAAACCCATAAGGGTTGTGGTCCCGACCATTGCTCATCCCGCTGTTCGCTCCCAGATCCGGCAGTTCGACTGTTGGAGTTCGGCCAAATTCCCCACCCCAAATTACCAGAGTATCGTCAAGAAGTCCGCGTTGTTTCAGATCCTTTAGTAATGCGGCTATTGGCTGGTCGCACTCTCTGGCCAGACGCCCGTGGTTCGATTTGATGTCGTCGTGGCTGTCCCACGGCTGCCCTGCCCCGTGCCATACCTGAACGAACCGGACACCGCGTTCCAGCAACCGCCTGGCGATCAGCATCTGCCTGGCCTGAACGCCCTCGCCATACATCTTCACGATGTGCGCCGGTTCCTTCGACACATCGAACGCATCGTCGGCCTCCATCTGCATCCGGTAGGCCAGTTCGAAGGACTGAATCCGGGCTTCCAGCATGCCGTCGTTCTGCCGGGATTCCTGATAGCCCCGGTTCAACTCGGCCAGAAGGTCGAGCTGATCCCGCTGGCCTTTTTGAGACGTGTAGTGATTGCGGATATTCTCGATGAGCCGGTCAATCTGCTTCTCGCGAGTGTCGATATGCGTGGCCTGATAGGCACCTGGCAGGAAGGCCGACCGCCAGTTCTGATTGCCCTGCGTCGGCAATCCGCCCGGACACAGCACGATAAAGCCGGGCAGATTCTGGTTTTCCGAGCCGAGCCCGTACGTCACCCAGGAGCCGAAGCTCGGCCGAACCTGGCGCACATCGCCGCAGTTCATCATCATCAGCGAGGGCTCGTGGTTCGGAATATCGGTATGCATGGACCGTATGATGCAAAGGTCGTCCACACACTCGCCGATATTGGAAAATATCTCGCTAATCTCTGTCCCATTCGTGCCGAATTTCTTAAACTCGAACGGCGATGGAAAGGCAGCTCCGGTGCGCCTTTCCGTCTTCAGCGTGATGGGAATGGGCTTGCCCGCGTACTTCGCGAGCGACGGTTTGGGGTCGAACGTGTCCACGTGACTGCACCCGCCGTTCATGAACAGGTGAATCACTCGCTTTGCCTTCGCCGGCATCGGCGCTGGCTTCGGCGCGAGCGGATTAGTGACGGCCGCGGCCTCGCCGAGCATGGCGGTGAGAGCCATTGCCCCCATCCCCATGCCGCAGCGATTCAGCATCTCACGCCGCGTCCAGAACAGGTCCTTAGGCTTTTCCATTTGTTCCTCAGTCCACAAAGGCAAATTCGTTCGTCTGCAACAGCACCTGCGCGTAGCGTTCCCAGGCCTTGAGGGGCCGAGGCGCGGGACCCGCGAAATCTTCGGTTGCGCTCCACGTTTTGTCGCCGACCTTCACCAGTGGCGCCCAGCTAAACCCATCGTTTTCGACGTCCTTTCTCGAATCGACAATGAAATCGAGCCAGTCGCCTTTCACCACCTCAATGCCGGCCAGCCGTGTGTCCGCCGAAGATCCGTTTACGTTGTAGGTCGCCAGTTCCCCATGCCTGCTGGACACGATGCGACCGTGAACCCCGTCGCCATAAGGCACCGCACCCTGCCCGTGCCGCAGCGTGCCTTCGATGCTGAGCTTCCCGGACATGGGACTTACCCAGCGTCGCACCACGGGTTCGGTCTCACCGGGCTCGCCGCCCCCGGCCCGCAGGGATGCCTTTCCATGCCCGGCTGCCGGAAGAACTGGCCCGCCCTGCCACCGGTCTCCGGCGAAGGTCGGGAACGCCGTGAGCTTCTGCGATTTGAAATTGAGCGTGCCATATTCCCACGGCGAGACGGACTGTGCCGTGGGCATCGCGTCCTCCTTTGGCTGAGCCGCGAGGTACCGCTCACCGGCTTCGATCTCGCGCTGCTGCGGATCCCGGGAAAACACGGCGCGGTACATCTCAGGGATCGACTTTGCGCGAGCCGCGACGTGCCTGGCCTGCTCGGCTATAAAGCCGCTGTTGAGATAGAACAGTGCCTGCTGCGGCACGGTGGTGACGAACCGCATGGGCGCGTGCTGATCGGGCGAGGCAAAGTCGAACGCATTCAGAAAGCCGGGTAGCCGGCCTCGCTCAATGAACCCGTACACGCTCCGGCGCGGCACGGATGGCTCGGCGTGCAGCGGAAAAGGAACTCCGCCTGGGGTCAGGTCGAGTCGACCGGCTACAGCCAGCGCCGAATCGCGAACCACTTCGATTTCCAGCCGGCGGCGGTTCGTCCGCCACAGGAGGAGATTCTCGGGGTCCACGCGCCGGGCCGCCTCGTTGTCAACGCTCGACTGGCGGTACGGCGCCGACGTCATGATGGCGCGATGCAGTTTCTTCAGCGACCACCCGAAGTCGTCCCGAAAAGTGACGGCGAGATAGTCCAGCAGCTCGGGATGTGTCGGGGCGTCGCCTCGAAATCCGAAGTCGCTGGGTGTGCGCACCAGCCCCGATCCGAAGTGATGCATCCAGACACGGTTCACGATGACACGCGCGGTGAGGGGATTTTCCGGAGAGACGATCGAACGCGCCAATTCCAGGCGCCCGCTGCCGTCGCGAAAGGCCGTATCCTCGCTCCCGCCGAGGCAGGAGAGGAATCGCGCCGGCGTCAGGGCTCCCGGGTTGTTGGGATTCCCGCGCAAGAATACGTGTGCAGGGGAAACCTCCGGCAAGTCTTCCACCGACATCGCCCTGGGGGGCGCGCCATCGTAGGCCGACTGCGCCAGCATCGCGCCATAACGGACCCGGATTGAGCGCATGTTGTTGAGGTCGCCTTCAGTCGCCAGCGAGTCGAACTGCTCCACTGGCACATCGACCGGCGAATCGGGACCACGCAGCACCCGTCGCAACTGCTCGGCTGTCTGATCGGCAAACGCCTCTGACTGGTCGTGCTTCGTGAGCATGGCTGCGTACTCGGACGCCAACGCCTTTCGCGACTCTGGCTGCGCCGCATGCCAGCGCTGGAACACGGGCTCGCCCGACTGCTTCGAGGCATCGAGAAACTTGCGCCAGCGCCGCAGCATGAACAGGTTTAGCTGACGGTCGCGAACCAGGTCTTCCACTTCGGTATTGCTCAGCCTGGCCGCATCGGCAGACGCTGCCAGATACTCGGCGATCTGCGTCTTGAAAAACGCAATCATTTCCGCATTGCGACGCTTCCTGTACTGCTGCTCCACGTCACGAATTCGGTCCAGCCGCGCCTGGTATTCCGCCTGCCTCCCGGTGGCGCCTGACGAATTCGCCCGCGCCAGCAACGGAAATTCTTTCGGCTCGCGAATATTCGAAAAAATCGAATAGAAAGAATAGTAGTCTTTTGTGGGAATCGGGTCGTATTTGTGGTCGTGACAACGCGCGCAGGCCACGGTCAGCCCCATCATGCCGCGCGCTACGGCGTCGATACGGTCGTCCACGGTCTCGGGGTAGCTGTTCGGAAAGTCCCGCCCAAGGCTGAGAAACCCGAGCGCGGCGAGGTGCTTCGTGTCGGTTCCAGGAGCGCGGTCGGCCGCCAGTTGGTACAGCAGAAACTGGTTGTAAGGAAGGTCTTCATTCAGGGACTGAATCACCCAGTCGCGATACGTATACGACCACGGGAAGCGCTGGCCCGCATTCACGGAGTCGTTCACCGAATCGGCGTACCGGGCGACGTCGAGCCAGTGCCGCCCCCACCGTTCTCCGTAGCTCGGCGAGGCAAGCAATCGGTCGACCAGGCGCCCGTAAGCATCGGGCCGGGAGTCTGCCACGAACGCCGCCACCTCATCCGCGGAGGGCGGCAGGCCGGTAAGGTCGAAGGTAGCGCGTCGGATTAACGTCCCACGGTCGGCCTCCGGGGCCATCGCGAGCCCTTTTTCGCGAAGCCTGGAGAGTACAAACTGGTCGATGCCCGTGGCGCTTGCGGCTCGCTCCGGCTTTCGCAGGGACCACAACTGTGCTTTCGAAACCACCGGCGGGGCGGCGCCACGGTCTGCTGGCAGAGCGGCACCCGCTTTGACCCACGCCTCGAAATCGGCGACAACTGCCGAGTCCAGCGGCTTGCCCGGAGGCATTTTCAGTTTCGAGTCGGTGTGGCGCAGCGCTCGAATCAGCAGGCTGGCATCCGGTGCTCCGGCCACCAGCACCGGCCCGGAGTTGCCGCCCTTGCGTATTCCGGCAGTGCTGTCGAGGGAGAGGCCACCCTGCGGCGACGGGGAAGCGGCGCTGTGACAGGGGTAACAGCGAGCCGCAAGCACCGGCCGAATGCGGGTTTCAAAGGCATCCGTCTGCCCGAAGACGGCGCCAGCCAGAGCGAAAATGAGCACACCAGTACGAAGGGGCATTCAGGACCTCTCCGTATGAATTTACTCTACTGCCGCCTTTCAGCGCGAGCGCATAGCGAAATGCGTGTCCGCCGTTCGTTCACATGCGCCCCGACTTGCTCGTCGGTATGGCTCCCGACAGGTGCGTATCCGGGCTCCACCGCCGCGGACCGTCCGTGCATGTCCTGCAAACAAAGCGCGACACCCAGGCGGTCGAGCAGCGGCAGCGACCCATCCGACCCGAGCCACGCCTCGAGTTCGAAGGCGAAATCCCAGGGCGTCGGGGTCAAGTCGCGAAACTGCACCATCCGATCCTCAACTCGCTGCAAATCAGGCCCGAGCCCGGGAGGTAGCTGCACCAGCAGAGGAGCTCGCCGAGCCTCGGACGTGAAATGGGCGTTGTTGGTCTTCGTGCCGGCACGGCCGTTAGCCATTGACACACCCGGACAGCGCTGTACGATACGCTGAAAGAGGAGTTATCCATGTCCGCCGAACTAACGATCCACATCACGGACAACCTTTTGGCCGAGCTTCAGGCGAAGGCAGAGGCCGAAGGGAGCATGATCGATCACGTGATGGAGAAAGCAGCGATGATGCTGCTGGAATCGGGACGGCGGGCGAACCTCTCTTCTCGCTGGGCGAGGCTTAGTGAACGCGGCCAGCGACGGGCTGCCGAGATGGGTCTGACCGAGGCCGATGTCCCCCGCCTAATCGACGAAATGCGTCGCGGTCGGTGATAGTCGTTCTCGACACCAACATCTACATCTCTGCCTTGATTTCGGGTGGGAAGTCGCTCGGGTTGATTCAGAAGCTGGCCGCCGACCCGTGTATTCAGGTGTACTATTCCGACGCGATTCTTCAGGAAACACTGAGGGTCCTGCGCGAGAAGTTCAAGTGGCCGGAAGAGGACCTTCGGGAGGCGGAACAGCTGGTCACTGAAACGGGTCAACGGGCCACGCCCACCCGCACCGTCGATGTGGTTAAGTTAAGGATGATTCATCAGATAACCGAATTGTCGAGTGTGCCTGCGAGGCGAACGCAGACTGCATTGCGTGGGGTCGGGAGCGATAGCGCTGTGTTTGTACTATGTCGGTTCCGTCATTCATAAAGCTCGGGCCTTAACAGCAGGGCGATGGTTATGTCTTCGCGGCGTCGTCAGAAAACGAACTGCTTGTGTTGCTGAACTCCAGGCGCGAACTGCCTTAACGGGCGTGGACTTGAGCGAGTGTTTGAGGTGCCAGCGACGGCTTACGCCCATAACATGCAGCCGACACAGAGCCAAGGCCCATCAAGAGGGCGAGCAGGGATTGTGAATCGGGACACTGTGACTTAGCAAGTGCTTCGGTTTATTAGATTTATGGAGCGGGAGACGGGGATCGAACCCGCAACCAACAGCTTGGAAGGCTGTGACTCTACCATTGAGTTACTCCCGCTCAATGGACGTACAATCCATTGTAACCAGTCCGTTGCTCACATTCCACCCTTGTGGTACCTCTGCCAGCTAAAAAAGCCCACCATGGTCTTTGCGTCGACGATCTCGCCGCTCCGAATCATCGCGTCCACCTCTTCCATCTGGAACCACTTCCTCTCAATGCGTTCATCTTGCATGAAGTGCACCTCTCCCGCGGTCAGGCCCGTGGCCAGGTAGATGGTCATGGTCTCGGCGAGGAATCCTGGGCTGACGTAGAAGTGCGCCAGCTTCTTCCAGCTGGTCGCCCGGTAGCCGGTTTCCTCCCGCAGTTCCCGCCTGGCCGCCTGGAGAGCCGTCTCGCCGGCGTCCATCCTCCCGGCGGGCAACTCCCACATATAGGAGCGAGCGGGAAGCCGGTACTGCTTCACCAGAAGCATCCGGCGGTCGGCGTCCACCGCCATCATCACGGCCGAACCTCGGTGCTGGATAATCGCCCGTTTGATCTCGAACCCCTCCGGGTCCAGCGCCTGATCCATAGTGACCTTGAAAATCGAGGTCTTCAGCAGTCTTTTGGAAGAAATCAGCTTCATCGCTTTCCAGTGTCGCCCATGTCAGCGCCTGCCTGGCCTGCCGACGGTAGCGGCATATTCGTTTCATCAACCTCGTTTCAGCCAGGCGGCGAACTCCGCCGCCCCCATCGTATTCACCAGATCGGCAGCAGTCAGCCATCCCCGCCGCGCCGTCATCACGCCATATTTCATGCTCCGCAGGTGCTTCGGATGATGCGCGTCCGTGTTGATGACGAAGCGGCACCCCTTTGCCCTGGCCATTCGCAGGAGCGCACCGGACACGTCGAGGCGTTCCGGACTGGCGTTGATCTCCAGCAGCACACCTTTGCTCGCTGCCTTCGCCGCGATCGCCTCAAAGTCGAACTTGTACCCCTCCCGGTGCAGCAGAAGTCGACCCGTCAGGTGCCCCAGGGCCCGAACATGCGGCGAATCCAGACAGCGAAGCAGTCGATCCGTCATTTCGGCGGGCTCCAGATTCATGTGGCTGTGCACGCTGGCTATTACCCAGTCGAGCTCGGCCAGCGCATCCCCGGCCAGATCCATCTGCCCGTCCCGTAAAATGTCGCACTCGATTCCGGAAAATACCTGAATCCCGGGCATTTCCATCTCTCGTACGCGCCGCGCAAATTCGATAACCCGGGCCTCGTCCAGACCGTTGGCCATCGCCAGCGCTTTGGAGTGGTCGGTAATTGCCATATATTCATAGCCCATTTCCCGGCACTCCGCAGCCATTTCTTCCAGCGTGGCGCGTCCGTCTGTCTCACGGGTGTGCATATGCAGATCCCCGCGAATCTGATCGAGCTCCACCAGCACGGGCAGGTTTCCCGCTTCCGCCGCCTCGATCTCGCCACAGTTCTCACGCAGTTCTGGCGGAATCCAGGGCAGGCCGAGCGCCTGGTAGATACCGGCCTCATCGGCGCCTGCGACCCGCTCCCCACCGTCCAGCCGAAACAGGCCGTATTCATTGAGCGTAAGCCCCATCCGCAGCGCCCGCTGCCGCAACTGGACGTTATGGTCCTTGCCACCGGTGAAATACTGCATCGCGGCACCGTAGGACTCCTCGGGCACCGCGCGCACATCCACCTGAATTCGCTCCAGACCTATCAGCGCGCTCGACTTGTTGGGACCCAGCCCCAGTACCTGCTGTACGCGGGCAAACTTCGAGAATTTCTCCAGCGCTCCGGCCGCTTCCGGCCCGGAGACGATCAGGTCCAGATCCCCGACCGTCTCCCGTCCCCGGCGAAAGCTCCCGGCAACGGTCACGCGTTCGACGCCCGCGGTCGCGGCAAGGTAGTCGCGAATTTCGGCGGCTGTCTTCTCCGCAAAGGGCAAGAGGAAGCGCCCGGTACTCGCGCGGTACTGCTCAATCGAGCGCAGGACCTTTTCTTCGAGTTTGGCCCCCATTCGCGGAAGTTCCCTGAGCTTCTGCTCCTGGCACAACCGTTCCAGCTCATCGACCGTGCTGATACGGAAGTGTTCGAGAATCAGCGCGATGCTCTTTGGCCCAAGACCCTGGATTTTGAGAAGCTCCAGCGCGGTGGGTGGATACTTCTCCAGCAGCTTGTCTCTGGCATCGAAGGAACCCCGCCGCAATATTTCCTGAATTACAGCGGCAATTCCCTTCCCAATCCCCGGAATTTCTGTCAGCTTGCGATCGGGAGTGCCTGCGATATCCGCCATGCGCTCGGGATACCCCTCAATTGTTCCCGAGGCGTTTCGGTAGGAGCGAATGCGGAAGCCGTCCTCGGCCGCGATCTCCATCAGATCGGCGGTCTCGGCCAGCACGTTCGCAATTTCACGGTTTTCCATACGCCGACTATTGTAAGATTCTCTGCACCAGACCCGAATCCGGAGTCATCATTCTCCACGCAGCCAGATGAAACATGAGGGCTGCAATCAATTCGAAATCCTTCGGAGAAACAAAAAGAAAATGCGTCGCTTCCTTGTTATTGCAGGGCTGTGCCTTGCCTCGATTGCCTCCTCTCAGGCCGCTGATATCGTCGACACCGCGGTCGCCGCCGGCCAGTTCACCACCCTTGTGAAAGCGGTTCAGGCCGCCGGACTCGTCGACACTCTGAAGAGTGCCGGTCCGTTTACCGTCTTCGCGCCAACCGATGCGGCGTTCGCCAAGCTGCCGCCCGGCGCCCTCGACAAGCTGATTGCGGATAAAGAAGCTCTCAAAAAGGTGCTGACCTATCACGTTGTTGCGGGCAAGGTAATGGCGGCCGACGTTAAGAGCGGCCCCGTCATGACCGTCCAGGGCAGCAATGCCCGCCTCATGGCGAAGGACGGCAAGGTGATGATCAACCGCGCCACCGTCGTCAAAGCCGATATTGAAACCGACAACGGCGTGATCCACGTGATCGACACCGTGATCATGCCCGCGAAATAACTTCCCCAGTGTGACTCCCGGGCACGAACTCAGATTGTGCCCGGGCTGATCCGACTTCAGAACGCCGCTCTCCTTATAATGGAAGTGGACCCTCCGAGTTGACCCACCCAGCCGTTAAAGAGCTCTTCGAAAGCCCCGCGAAACACGCGGCATTTCAGGAACTCGTCCGCAAACTCGCGCGCGACGAGGGTTCGGCCTCGCAGTTCTCCCTTGCAGGACTGACGCTCGCAGCCAAAGCGCTCTACCTTGTGCTGCTCTGGCAGTCGGTGCAACGGCCTCTGCTTGTCGTGGTCGACGGCAACAAACAAGCGGAAGCCCTCATCGAACTGGTCCGCACTTTCTTCGATCTCCTCGTCGAAGATGCACGCATCGGGCGCCCGCAGATGCTTCCCGCGCTCGACGTAATCCCGTCGCATAACCTCAGCCCTCACTCCGAACTCAGCGAGCAGCGGGCGGTCACCCTGTGGCGCATGGCCACCCACCCGGCACCCATACTCATCACGCCCGTAGCCTCCGCGTTGTTGCGCCTGGAAACGCGAGACTTCTACAAAGGCCTCGGCCTTGTCCTGAAGACCGGTGAAGAGGTGGCGCCCGAAGACGTCGTGGCCCATCTGCGCTCCATCGGCTACGAACAGCGCGACCCCGTCGAGATGGTCGGCGAGTTTTCCGTCCGCGGCGGGATACTCGACATTTTTCCGCCGGAAATCGAACAGCCCGTCCGGATCGAGTTCTTCGGCGACTCCATCGAATCGATGCGCCGCTTCGACCCGGAGACGCAGCGCTCCGTCCACACCACGCGGGACGCGGTACTTCTCCCGCTGCTCGAGTACCCGAAATCGCGCGCCCTTTTCAAGGAACTGTACGATTTCGCCGGAGATCGCGTTTCTGTGGCCGGCGAGGAGTTTCCTGGCTGGGAGTTTTGGGTCACGGCGGTTCACCCCCGGACTTCGTCTGTCTTCCGGCTCACTCGCGACAGCCTGCTGATCCTCGATGAGCCCGAGGCCATCTTCGGCGCGGCGGAGCGATTCTGGAAGCGACTCACCGAGTCCAGAAAGCCCGACACCTGCCCGTCGGAAAAGGTCTATCTCAGCAGCGATGAACTCCAGGAAGCAACCCGTGAAACCCAGTCGGTTACGCTTCGTGAGCTCGATGTCGTGGTTGGCGGAGCTGCGGAGAGTGCAAGCATCGCCACCCGGCCCTCCATTGCATTTCACGGAAACATTCAGATGGCGGTCTCGGAAGGACGGGCCATTGTTGAACGCGGCGGGAAAGTGGTCTATTTCGCCCCATCTACCGGCGAATTAGAACGAATTGCCGACATCTTACAGGAATATCGCGTTCCCTATCAGCTGGGACTCAGCACCGCGGAATCCACTACCCCCTATCTTGCCGAGCGCATGTACCTGGCGGGCGAGTACGCCGGAACCTTTCTGGTCAAAGGCCGGGTTCGACGGGGGACAGTATTTACCGACCCGTTGATCGCCCTTTTCGGCTCCGAAGATCTCTTTGATGCGTCGGAAACATCGGCGCCGTCTGAGATTAACCGGCGGGCCGCATCGGCATTCAAGGCCGACATCTCCGACCTGAAGCCTGGCGACTTCATCGTGCACACGCAGCATGGCGTCGGCAAGTTTCTCGGCATTCGCTCCATCACGCAGGGTGAACTCGCGGGCGACTTCATGCTGGTGGAGTACGCAAACGACGCGAAGCTGTACGTCCCGCTGACACGTCTCGATCTGGTTCAGAAGTATCGAGGCGCGGGCGAAGGAGCCGCTCCGCCGCTGGATCGCATGGGCGGCGCCACGTGGCAGAAAACCAAGTCCCGTGTCAAAGCCAAAATGCGCGACATGGCAGACGAGCTGCTCAAGCTCTACGCCGCCCGCAAGCTGGCCGAAGGCTACTCCTTTTCACCCGACTCCAACTGGCAGCGGGAGTTCGAGGACGCCTTCGAATTCACGGCCACCAAAGACCAGGTCCATGCTGTCCGGCAGATCAAGAAGGACATGGAGAACACGACGCCGATGGACCGGCTGCTTGTCGGCGACGTCGGCTTCGGCAAGACAGAAGTCGCCATGCGAGCCGCTTTCAAGGCTCTCGGCGACGGCAAGCAGGTTGCGATTCTCGCGCCGACTACCGTCCTTGTTCTCCAGCACTATGAGAGCTTTCGCCGCCGTTTCCAGAGCTTCCCGGTGCGGGTCGAAATGCTCAGCCGTTTCCGCAATGTAAAGGAAATTGCCGCCACACTGGAAGAAGTCGCCGCCGGGAGAGTCGACATCGTTATCGGAACACATCGCATCTTGTCGAAGGATGTCGAGTTCCACGATCTCGGTCTCCTGATTGTCGACGAAGAACAACGCTTCGGCGTCCGGCATAAAGAACGCCTGAAAGATATGCGCAAGAATGTGGACGTGTTAACCATGTCCGCCACGCCGATCCCGCGCACTTTGCACATGTCGTTACTGGGTATGCGCGACATGTCGATCATTGAGACACCTCCCAAGGACCGCCTCGCCGTTCATACGGTGGTCGCGCACTTCGATAAAGAACTGATTCAATCGGCGATCGAGCAGGAAATCAGCCGCGGCGGTCAGGTGTACTTTGTGCATAATCGCGTGGACTCCATCTTCATGCGCGCCGCCATGATTCAGGAGCTTCTCCCCCAGGCCCGCATCGGCGTAGGGCACGGCCAGATGGGCGAAGCTGAGCTGGAACGCGTCCTCCTCGGCTTCATGAAGCACGACTACGACGTGTTCGTCTGCACTACAATCGTGGAAAATGGTCTGGATATCCCACTGGCCAACACCATGATTATCGAGAATGCCGAGCGATACGGGCTGAGCGAGCTCTACCAGCTCCGCGGCCGCGTCGGCCGCTCCAATCGCCGCGCCTACGCCTACCTGCTGGTGCCCGCCGACACCGAACTAAGTGAAGTGGCACGCAAGCGTCTCGCGGCTCTCAAGGAGTTTTCCGACCTTGGCGCAGGCTTTAAAATCGCAGCGCTCGACCTTGAACTACGAGGCGCAGGCAACATCCTCGGCGGCGAACAGCATGGGCATATCGGCATCGTCGGTTTCGACACGTACCTCCGGCTGCTGGAGGAAACTGTACAGGAACTAAAGGGAGAAGAGGTACCGGTCGAAATTCACGCGACACTCAACCTGGGCCTCGACATCCGCATCCCGCAGGATTATATAGCCGACGAGCATCAGCGCATGCGTGCGTACAAGCAAATCTCGGAAGCCTCCACCCAGGCCGACGCGATCCGCATCCGTGAAGAACTCGAGGATCGCTACGGACTCGCCCCCGATGCCGTGCTCAATCTGCTGCAGTTCAGCGTATTAAAGTCGGTAGTGGAAAAAGCCGGAGTGGAGGCCATAGACCGTCGCTCCGGCATGCTCAACGTCAAATTTCACCAGGCCGCGCGCGTCGACCCTGCCCGGCTCATGGATATCGTGACCAACACGCCAGGAGCGCAATTCACACCCGCCGGTGTCCTGCGACTCCCACTCACCGGCCTCGACACCCCGCCCGAACTGCTCGGTTACCTTACCGACCTTTTCTCCGAATAGGCAGCCCGGCAGCGAGAGCGCCCACAATCAGCAGCCCCGTCCCCGGCTCCGGAACCGCATCCTGCAACGTGATCGTGCCCTGCAAGCCCGTGCCGTCGTGCCTGAAGACGCCGTCATATCCAAACACAAACCGTGGAGTGCCTGCGTGCGAACGCCCGCTACTTTGGCCACAGCATCGTGGTCCCCGTCCGCGAGGTTTGGCACCACGAAAGGCCCGCCCCGGTAAGACCGCTAAACGGGACGGAAGCGTCTGTAGTGCCGACCCGGACCGGGACTGCTGCCGTCAGCGGAGCCGCGCCAGCAAATTCCAAGTGCGCGTCGTCGAGGCCAGGTTGTCCCCAAACAGGGAAATCCACGCGCCCTGTGTCAGGCCAGCCTGAAATCCAGCTCCGATTACGACGCCATTCTTCAGCAACAGATCCGGTTTATTTGAGGCTGGCTCAGTTGACCGCCAGTTCACCCGTTCTCGAGCCTGTCACAGCCGACCAGGGACGAACCACCGAGGCCCACTGCGCCGTGTCGCGGATCCCGCTCAACACCCCGTCGCTGTTGTTCAGCAACTCACCCTCCACATATAGTTGCGAGACCAGTTTCTGCCCAGTCGCAGCGGTCACCTGCACGTGGATGTGCCGTGCGCCCTGGATAAAGCCCAGGCTTCACAGTGCGAAACAGGTACCCGCCGTCCCGCCCGGTAACGAACTTGCCGTGACCCTGGAAATTCGCATCGCGATTTGCGATCGGGCTCGCCGAATGAATGTAAGCGCCGTCGTTGTCAGCCCTGCCAGATCTCCACCAGCGCATTGCGCATGGGAGCCCCATTCTGCCCCAGCACCTTGCCGCTCAGCCAGCGGCAGTCGAAGTCAAAAAGGTGCGCCGGCTGCGCGCTGTGTGAAGCGCCATGAAATGACAGATGTGCCCGGCTCCGCGCGGGTTCGTCAAGTCTTTGTTAAACCGTCAGACGCGGCTCACCAGTACGGTCTCGGGACTCATTTCCAGCGCCACCGGGTTGGTCGATGAATATCCCGCGGCCACGAACATTTGTCGATACTCCGACAGTGTGCAGGCATCTCCGTTTCGCGTCGACGCCAGCATCACCAGCGCGAATGGAGCGGTTGAAGCGGGCGATATTCTGTCCTCATTGGGGACAAATTCCACCGTAATAACACGGCCGCCCGGGGCCAGAGATTCCCGAATTTTCCGCATCAGCCGGATGTTTGTTTCCTTGTCGAAGTGGTGGAAGAAATTGGGCACCAGAACCATATCGTACGGTCCGCCGAAATCGACCTTCATGGCATCGCCGACCAGTTTTCGGAACCGGTCCGCCACGCCGAACCGCATCGCGTTCTGCTCAGCGACTGCCAGCACCGGAGCCCAGTCACATGCTGTGACCCGTGCTTCGGCATGGTGTTGCGCCACCGAAATTCCGTAGATGCCATGCCCTGCCGCAATATCCAGCACGTTGGTGGGCGATCCACCCGTCGACGGAATCACGCGCCGGGCGATCTCCTGCGCCGCCGGGAACATCATGTTCGCCATGCCGTGCGCGAACTCCACCCACACCGGATTGTCGTAACTGACGGTACCCTCTCCCGGCAGTACGGTTCCGCCCGTGCGAACCGCCACCGGAAGATCTTCGAAGGACCGCAGCATCTCGTCCTTCAAGAGGAACCCGGCGGCACCGCCCAGATAAGCGGGCGATTTCCGCACAAGGAAGACCGATGAGTCCATCGTGAGGCCATATTGCCCGTCCTCATTCTTGGTCAGAAAGCCGAACACAGTTAGCGCGTCGCAAAGGATGCGAACCCCCCCTGTCGGACGCCGACAGCCGAGACGCAAGCGCCGTGGCCGTTTGCGGGCCGTCCCCAATCGCACTGAACAGATCCAGGTCTATCCCCGCCTTTAGGGCAAAGGAGGCCTGGTATCCCGAGAGAACTTCATAGATTCGAGCCGGGTTCGGCTGTACGGGTGCCGCTGTGCTTTGAGATGCCATTCGATCAAAGAGCGTAATTGACCGGCCTGACAGCTCACAGCAAATTGTAAAAGTTTTTCGGACCCACCAGATGGTCGACTACGACACCCAACTCCGCATCACGGCGCGGGGCACCAGCCCGGCCTGCTGCATCGACACCTGACCTTCACGCAGAACTACAAAGTTCGGAATGCTGCGCACCCCGAAACGGGCGGCCCGGAAATCGACGAGCACCGGAACGCGAGCGCCTCCTACAACCTCATCGAACTCCATCGCCGACGCTATGTCCAACGGCTCTGCAACGGTGACAGCACCGCTTTACAGGAGCCGCATCGCCCTTTATCCGCCAGATGCTTCGCCGGAACCCGGTTCGCCGCCCCGCACGCGGAACACTTTCGAATCATCGCAGCCCTCCCGCCTCCACCCCGCCCGATTCCGCCGGCGCGAAAGCATCAGCGGATCGTACCATGCGCCGTCGGGTGGAAACCGCCCCTCTGGTTGTTCGGAGCGGGTTCTTCAGTGACTCGGAAAGCCGTCATGCGAAAATTAAAGGCAAATGGAAATCGTAAAGGTAATCGGCAGAGAGATACTCGATTCGCGCGGTAACCCCACCGTCGAAGCGGATGTGTTCCTCGCAGATGGAAGCCTCGGACGCGCCGCTGTCCCATCCGGCGCCTCCACCGGGGAGCACGAAGCCGTCGAGCTTCGTGATGGCGACAAGAAGCGCTACCTCGGCAAAGGAACGACCAAAGCCGCTCAGAACATCACTGACGAAATCGCGCCCGTCATCCTGGGCATGGACGCCGCCGAACAGGGCGCCATCGACCGCAGGATGATCGAGCTCGACGGTACGCCCAACAAGGCCCGTCTCGGAGCCAACGCGATCCTTGCGGTGTCTATGGCCGTCGCCCGCGCGGAGGCCAACTCCCAGTCGACGCCCCTCTACCGCTACCTCGGCGGCGTTCAGGCAACCCTTCTCCCGGTGCCGATGATGAACATCATCAACGGCGGCGCGCACGCGGATTCCAGCGTCGACGCACAGGAATTCATGGTGGCTCCCTACGGCGCTTCCAGCTTCCGCGAAGCGCTTCGCATGGGCGCCGAAGTGTTCCACACCCTTAAGGGCGTGCTGAAGAAGCGCGGCTACTCGACCGCCGTCGGCGACGAGGGCGGCTTCGCTCCGTCTCTCAAGTCCAACGAAGAAGCCCTCGAAGTGGTGATGGAAGCCATCACTGGCGCCGGCTACAAACCCGGCGAAGAGATCGGCATCACGCTCGACCCCGCGTCCAGCGAGTTCTACGACAAGGCCAAAAAGAAGTACGTTTTCAAGAAGTCCGACAAGAGTGAGCGCACCTCCGCGCAGATGGTCGAATTCTGGGCCGACTGGGTGGAGCGTTACCCCATCGTTTCCATTGAAGACGGCATGGCGGAAGATGACTGGGAAGGCTGGAAGCTCCTCACCGACGCGATCGGCCACAAGTGCCAGCTTGTCGGCGACGATCTGTTCGTCACCAACACCGAGCGCCTCGTCATGGGCATCGACCAGGGCGTCGCCAACTCGATCCTCGTCAAGGTGAACCAGATCGGCTCGCTGACTGAGACCCTCGACGCAATGTCGACCGCGTTCAAGGCTGGCTATACCTGCATCGCCTCCCACCGGTCGGGCGAAACCGAAGACACCTTTATCGCCGACCTCGCCGTCGCCACCAACGCCGGCCAGATCAAGACCGGTTCGGCCAGCCGTACCGACCGCATCGCCAAGTACAATCAGCTCCTCCGCATCGAAGAGGAGCTCGGAGCCTCGGCGAAGTTCGCCGGACGCAAGGCGTTCAAACGGTAGAAATATGGCATTCGCAAAATTAGTAATGGTGCGTCACGGCGAGTCCGTATGGAACGCCGAAAATCGCTTTACCGGCTGGACCGACGTTGCATTATCGGAAAAAGGCCACGGCGAAGCGAAAAAAGGCGCGGATATTCTGCAAAAAGAAGGCTACACGTTCGATGTAGCCTACACCTCCACGCTCAAGCGCGCTATCCGGACTCTCTGGTACGTGCTCGAGGGCCTCGACCTGATGTGGATTCCGATCCACAACACGTGGCGTCTGAATGAACGTCACTACGGCGCGCTACAGGGCCTCAACAAAGCGGAAACCGCAGCCCAGTATGGCGACGAACAGGTAAAAATCTGGCGCCGTTCGTACGACACGCCGCCCCCTGCCCTCACGCCTGACGATGAGCGTTTCCCCGCAAAGGACCCGCGGTATCAGAACGTGCCCGTCGAGGAACTCCCGCTCACCGAGTGCCTCAAGGACACCATTGAGCGCGTGCTGCCGTACTGGAACGACGTGATCGCGCCTGACATCAAGGCCGGCAAGAAGGTGATCATCGCCGCCCACGGCAACAGCCTTCGAGCCCTGGTGAAATACCTCGACAACATGAGCGAAGCCGAGATCATGGAACTCAATATTCCGACTGGAGTCCCGCTGGTTTACGAGCTCGACGAAAACTTAAAGCCGATCAAGCACTACTACCTTGGTGACGCGGCCGAAATCGCCGCCGCAATGGATGCCGTGGCGAAACAGGGCAAAGCCAAAAAGGATTAGTCCTCCGACCGAAACAACCGCTGGCGCAGCTGGGTCCTGAAAGCATCCAGCTGCTCCGGTGTTCCCCCAAGTTCCCGCAGGATACTGTCGGTCATCGCCATCGCGACCTCGCCTTCGCCCGAAAACACCTCATCGGCCCCAGCCTTCCGCAGCGCGTCGCCGTCCCGGAGAAAATCCGCCCGGGACACGATGTGCAACTGCGGATTCATCTCCCGCGCACCGCGAATGGCCTCCACGGCGGTCGCTGAGCCCGACGCGCTGAGAATCAAACTCGAAGCCGATCCGACGCCGGCACGCTCCCGAACCTCGTGCTGATTTACGTCGCCGTACACCGCCCGAATGCCCGCTGCCTGCAGGCGCCGCACGGTTTCCAGGTTCATTTCAATTACCGTCGGTTCGATTCCGCGATCCGTCAGCAGCCGCACCAGCGTCTGTCCCACAGGTCCGTATCCCACGACCACCGCGCGGTGACTGGCCGGAGTGGCAGTCGGCTCATTCCCGACTTCTAAGACCGTGCGCGCTCGTCGCCAGTCCCTGACCAGAGGCAGCATCCTCGGCACCGCCCGGTACACCATCGGGTTGAGCGTGATCGACAGAATCGCGCCTGCCACAATCGGGTTCATGGCCTCAGCCGGAAGGGCTCCGATCTGGATCCCGAGCGCCGCCAGGAGAAAGGAAAATTCCCCAATCTGACCCAGCGCCACGGCCACGTTCAGCGCTGTTTTCGGTCCGTGTCCCATAGCCGCAGTGATCGCCAGAGCAGCCAGCGGTTTGCCGATCAGAATCACCGCGAGAGTCGCCAGGATCAGCCCCGGAGCCCGCAGGGCCTGCGCGGGCTCGAACAGCATTCCCACGGAAAGGAAGAACATCACAGCGAACGCATCTCGCAATGGCAGCGCTTCGGCGGCCGCCCGCGCGCTGAAATCAGACCTGCCCACCACCATTCCCGCAAGAAACGCGCCTAAGGCCATGGAAATCTGAAAGAAATACGTGGCTGCGGCAGCGATTCCCATTGCAATCGCCAGCACAGACAAAGTGAACAGCTCCCGCGAGTGCGTCTCGGCGATTTTCTGCAGAAGCCCCGGCAGTACCCTCGGGCCGCCAACCAGCATCAGCCCTGAAAACCCCACCAGCTTCACCATGGCCAGCGCCGCGGCAAGTGCAATCCCGCCCCCACCTGCCGAAGGCGCGAACAGCACCGGCAACAACACCAGCACGAACACGGTAAAGATGTCTTCTACCACCAGCCAGCCAATCGCGATGCGTCCTGCCGGGCTGTGCAGAGTGCCGCAGTCGGAAAGCACCCGAACCAGCACCACGGTGCTCGCTACCGACAGCGCGAGCCCGTAGACCACGCCCGCGCTCCACGACCATCCGAACGCGTGCGCCGTCACCGCGCCGAGCATTGTCGCTACGGCGCTTTGTCCGATTGCCCCGACAATCGCGACGCCCTTCACTGCAAGCAGGTCCTTCAGATGAAAATGGAGCCCAACACCGAACATCAGCAAGATTACGCCAACCTCGGCCAGTTGCTCCGCCATCTGCCGGTTCGCAACAAATCCAGGCGTGTGCGGTCCTACCAGAACCCCCGCCAGCAGATAGCCCACAAGTGGCGACCAGCCCAGCCGGTGCGTAATGTAGCCAAACACCAGGGCGGCCGAGAAGCCAGCCGACAGGGTGAGGATCAGTTCGAGATTGTGCATGCGCCTCCGTCAACCGACGAAGTTGTCTACCGCCCAAATCAGTGCGGATGCCGCTCCGACGCCGACAAGTACCTTGAGGGTCAGCGCGGTGTTCTCTGCCATGGTAATCGGCTTCCGTGGTCCGTCGCTGGACGCACCTGTCCCGCTGGTTTGATCATTCATAAAAAATTCCTTCCTTATTTCGGATGTAATGTCAGAACGTGGAGGAAAGGAACAGTGGCGGAGCCCTGGGGCCGTTACACGCGACAGCGCGAAACCGTGCCGAGCGATGCTCAGCGGGAACCAGTGGGCCGCGGAGCACCAGGCCGGGTTCGAGCCCGGCGAGACTGTCCAGCACCGCAGCGCCGGAGGCAATGCAGATCTGCTTCCCGCGTTCCGGCCCGGCGACAGTGATCGCGTGGCCTGCGTTCGCCCGAACCGCAGAAACATGGGCCTTATGCCCCGGACTGGCGAACGTCTCCGGCGCCAGGCATGCCAGGCCAAGCGCGACCGCAAACCAAACTGCAAAGCGCCTGCCCATGCATCCAGCTTAGCGTGCGACTCCTCACAGATCGAAGTACGAAGATTTTCGTTGATACCTACGAAACTCTTCGTATACGATGCTCTGTGTGAGGAAGAAACCAACTCCGGCTGAGCTCGAAATCCTCGACATCCTGTGGCGCCGAGGCCCCGTCAGTCGCGACGAGTCGGAACGGGCGCACGTCTATCGCCCCCGTCCTCCGACGTGAAGACACGCAAACCCAGCTTCTCGACGACCTCCTCGACCGCGCTTTCGGTGGCTCTGCCACCCAACTTGTCCTGCGGGCCCTCAACTCCCGTAAAGCTACGCCCACGGAGATAGAAGAACTACGGAAGATGCTCGACAGAATCGAGCGGCAGGGAGAGAAATCATCAGTATCTACATGAAATCCGTTGCCAGAAGCCTCGTCCATTTCCTCTGGCAGGGTACGTTCCTCGGGCTTGCGGCGCCATTGGGCTGCAACTGCTGCGTCGGGCGACGCCGCACACCCGCTACGTGACAGCCTGCGCATTCTTCGCCGTCATGGCAGTAGCGCCACTGGTAACCTTCACGATCCTTGCCACAGCACCGCCAGCCGTCTCGACCGGAGCCGTGCAGTCGGTCGCCCCACAAGTCATTTTGGAAGTCCCCGTCACGGATGGAGCGCGCACAGGCTGGATCCCCACGATACTCGTAGTCCGGGTCAGCGGAGTCGGAATCCTTACCCTGCGAGCCGCTGGCGGCTGGGCGCTCGCCATGCGCCGATTCCAAACCGGGCGCAACCGACGCTCCCTCGCCCATCCGCGAAGTGGCCACCCGAGTCGCAGCGCGGCTTGGCATCCGCCGTCGAGCCATTCGGATCTTCGAATCAGCGACGGCCGCGGTTCCCACCACCTGGGGCGCGATTCGGCCCGTGATCCTGCTGCCCATCAGCACTATCTATCCTCAACCTGGCACCGGAACATCTGGAGGCGATCCTCGCTCACGAACTCGCCCACATCGCCCGTCACGACTTCCTGGTCAACTGCTTCCAGATCGCGGCCGAAACCCTGCTTTTCTATCATCCGGCCATCTGGTGGCTCTCCCGCACCATCCGCCACGAGCGCGAAGTCTGCTGCGACGACGTCGCCGCCGACCTGCTGGGCGACCGTGTCCGATACTCGCGGGCCTTGCTCGCGCTTGAACGAAGATGTGGTCCACATCATCCGAAACGAAGAACGCACCGCGTTCACGAGTTTGAAATCGGACCCTGAGCGCCAGCAGTTCATCAAGCAGTTCTGGGAAGCTCGCGGCGAGGCCGCAAATCAAGAACATTACCGGCGCATCGCGTACGCCAACCAGCGGTTCAGCGACTCCCGTCCCGGCTGGACCACCGACCGCGGCCGTATCTACATCCTCAACGGCCCGCCTTCGCAGCTCGAATCGCACCAAAACCAGCAGCGCGAATCCTGGCGCTATCCCGACGGGCGTCAGTACGACTTCTCGGGGAGCAACCTCGCCCTCGCCAAAAAGGACGGTCCGGTGCAGTTCGTGCGCATTGACGTGGACCGGCTCGCCGAGCCGCATCGGACCGAACTCCGCAATCGCCTCGCCCCGTTTACCAGTCAACCGGGTGTGCGACATGAAAGTGGTGTTTTCGATTTGAAGCAAACGGACGGCCGTTTTCTGTAAGTATGAGATACTGGCAGAACAGGAGCCCCAATGTCCCAGGATCTCGCCGTTCTGGAAGCTGCCAGGTCCTCTATTCTCACCCGTATCGCCCGGCTGCACGATATGCGTCCTGGATCGCTGGGCGCCGCCTTCCGGCGTTGCGGAAAATCAATGTGCCATTGCGCTGATCCGGATGATCCTGGTCACGGACCCCAGCTTCAATTCACCTGTAAGATCAACGGTAAGACCCATACCGAAACTCTGCCCGATCAAGCGTCGTTGGAGAAGGTCAAGAACGAAATCGCCGAATACCGAAGCTTCGAGCAACTCAGCCGAGAACTCGTCGAAGTCAACCAGCAGATCTGCCAGGCGCGGCCGCGGCCAGCTACAACCCAGAGCTTTACGGCGGAGGAAAAAAAACGGCTGATGCGATCCATCGCGAGGTCGCGCGGGAAATAGATGTTCTGCTTACCCGCATCTTTGCCGAGCATCGCAAGACCGGGCGCATGGACTTGGAAGCCAGAAACAATGGATGAAGCGCCACCAGCCCAGGCTCGATGGCGGCGAGATCGACAAACTGGTACGGTATCTCCGCTCGCTCGACAGATCGACACCGGAACTAAAACTAAATGAGCAGCTTCGAATCGAAGCCGCTGGACCGTCCGCGGTGCCAATGCCATCATCGCCCTGCGTTGCTGCTACCTTAACGGTCGCATGGAGTCTTATTGGGAAAATCGGCGTGCCGCCTGATCTTCACTTTCCTGTCGCACACCTCAAAGCGACGTGAACTAATTCCCTTCGCCCATCTTCCGGGCCAACTCCCCAACCGCGGCCGACACCCGCGCCGGCTCCGAGCCAATCTCCTCACTGAGCGCACCCCGACTTCGCAGTTCCGAGTAAATCGTCGAAGCCTGACGATAGAGCGCCAGCGCCCGCGTGTCCTCACCCTGACCCTCCAGTACATCGGCGAGCGCGGCCGCGGCCTCGGCAATCTCGGCCTGCGCACCCGTATTCTTCGGGCTCCGCACAAACAACTCACGCCGCATCTCCAGCGCCCGGGTTAGTTGATTCGTTGCCACGGCATCCTCACCCGAAGCCTGGAACGTCAGCCCCAGCTGATAGCGCGACATCGCAAGCAGGTTCGCCGCGCGCCAGTCCTTCGGGTCGGCCTTCACCAGTTCGTCGCGCAGGCTGAGGCCTTCCGTAATCGGCCACACCGCGCGCTTCGGATCCCCGCCAGCGCGAATCGCCATCCCCAGATCTGTCAGCGAAAACGCCAGCGCCGAGCGCGTGTTCGGAGCCAGCGGCGAGTGCTCCAGTTGCGCCCGCTCAATCGCCACAGCCGACTCAAAGTGCGTCTGCGCCTCACCGATTCGCTTCATCTGCAGCAGACTGCGTCCCAGTCGCTTGTGCGCCAGCGCCAGTTGCATCTGCAGCCCTGAGTCGCGCTTCTGCGAGGCAGTCAACTCCTGAAACGCCGACAGAACCTTGCGCCGGTAATCCAGCGCCTGCTCGAATTTCCCGAGCCTTGAAAAATCCCCCGCCAGCTCCTGCAGCCCGTTTGCCAGCGACCTCTTCGCCGCCACATCGTTGGGCGTTGCCGTCACCCACGCCTGGTAAATCGCGACCGCCTTCTGATCCTCCTCGAGTGCCTCCATTTGCTTGCCCGCCAGCGCCAGCACATCGCTGTACTTCAAATGCGCCCGAGCCCTGTCGCGCAGGGCCGCAAAGTTACCCGGCTCCGATTCCGTGACGCGGTGCAGAATCGCCAGCGACTTCCGAAAGCACTCCAGCGCCGCCGCCGAATCTCCCAGATTCGATGCCTTCGAACCACCCAAAATATCCCCCAGCCGCTCATAAGCCGATGCCAGATCACGCTCCAGTCCGCTGTCCCGAACCTTGTCCTGTTCCTTCGACAGACCGTCCAGATAACCAAGCACCCTGCGCGCCAGAATCTCCCGAGCGCCCGTCGCCCCGGACAACGACTCCAGCGACGAATCCAGTTCCCCGAGCAGTCCGTTTGCAAGCTCGCGGATGTCGCGAAACCGCTTCAACGTCTGTTCATTCCGCGACGTCGCCGCCGCACTCTGCCACACCGTCATCAACGCCCCGGCCAGAAACGCCGCGGCAGCCAGCACGCCCACCAGCACCCCGGCTCGGTTCCGCGACACGAACTTCCGTACCCGATACGCCGGACTGTCGGGCCGGGCGAACACCGGCCTGCCATCCAGATGCCGCCGCAGATCCTCCGCCAGATGCTCCGGCGACCCGTAGCGCCGGTCCGGCGTCCGATGCATGGCTTTCGCGACGATGATGTCGAGATCGCCCACCAGATCGGCGAAGCGACTGGCCGGCGCCACAGCGCTCGGTTTCCGCACCTCGCTCGACTGCAGCACGCGAATCATCTCGCCGATCGGCAGCCCCGCCAGATGCAGTGGCCTGCGGTCGGCCAGCATCTCATACAGCAGCACCCCGAGCGAGTACACATCGGCGGCAGTCGTTATGTTCTCGCCAAGCAGTTGTTCCGGACTCGCGTAATCGGGCGTCAGCATCCGGTCGGCCGGCTGCGTCAGTTCCGCTTCCGGCCCCGTAATCGAACGGTCCATCAGCTTGGCGATGCCGAAATCGAGCAACTTCGGCACGCCCGCCGCAGTGACCAGAATGTTGCTGGCTTTCAGGTCGCGATGAATGATCAGGTTGCGGTGCGAGAATTCCACGGCTGCGCATACCGGGATAAAGAGCTCCACCATCTCCCGAACGCTGAGCTGATGCTCACGGCAGTAATGGTGGATCGGAGTACCTTCCAGGAACTCCATCACCAGATAGGGCCGACCGTCCTGCGCGATTCCTGCCTCATGGAATCTGGCGATGTTGGGGTGGTCGAGCCGCGCCAGAATCCGCGTCTCATCGCGGAAGCGGCGGAGCACGGTGCCCGAGTCCATACCGCGCTTCAGGATCTTGATGGCCAGACTGCGTTCGTAGCCGGCGTCGTCGCTTACCGCGCGATACACCGTGCCTGTACCACCTTCGCCGATGAACTCGACAATGCGGTACCGGCCCAGCACGCGGCCGATCATTCCGTCCGCTTCGGTTTGATCGATCAGTGCGATGCCGTCGGCAATCGCCGGCTGATCGATGAACCCGGCCTCTTCGTCGTCGCTGAACTCGAGGAGTGTTTCTACTTCGTGCCGCAGGTCCGTGTCGTCCCCGCACCAGGAAGCAAGCAACCCCGGGCGCTGCGCCGCCGGAACGTCCAGTGCGGCCGCCAGAATCTCTTTGACGCGACTCCACCGGTCGCGTTCGGGCTGCCTGGAAGTGGCGAACTGCTCGGCCAAGGTCCTCAAATTATCGCATTTTCATTGTCGGACGCCAGGCAGACCCCGTCCCAGTCCTCGCGTTACTGTCACGAACCGTGAAGCCTTCGATGAGTCTGCTACGCTTGAAACGCTAACGAAACTATGTCAGATCGTAAATTACAGGTGATTCCGCTCGGAGGACTGGGCGAGTTCGGAATGAACTCCATGGCCCTTCGCTACGGCGATGACATCGTCGTCATCGATGCCGGGATGATGTTCCCCGACGCGGAACTCCTCGGCGTCGATATTGTCACTCCGGACTTCTCGTACCTCGAAGAGAACCGTGAACACGTCCGGGCCTTGCTGCTCACCCACGGCCACGAGGACCACATCGGTGGTATCCCGTTTCTGCTGTCGCAACTCAACATACCCATCTACGGCACACCCTTCACACTCGCTCTGGTAGAGCGGCGGCTGGAAGAGCACGATCTGCTGTCCAGCACACGGCTGCACCGGGTCAAGGCGGGCCAAAAGCTCGAGATCGGGCCGTTTATGGTCGAGTTCATCAACGTCACGCACTCCATCGTGCAGGCCGTTGCGCTCGCCATCACCACACCGCTGGGTGTAGTCATCCACACCGGCGATTTCAAAGTCGACCCGACACCCACCGACAACCAGCTCTTCGACCTGCACACCCTGGCCGAGTATGGCCGTCGCGGCGTTCTGCTGCTGATGTCGGATTCCACCAACGTCGACCGCCCCGGATACACGGAAAGCGAACGCGCCGTACGTCCGCGCTTTGAGGACATCTTCAACCGCGCCGATAACCGCCTCATCGTCTCCTGCTTCAGCTCCTCGGTCCACCGCCTGCAGCTGATTCTCGACCTTGCCTCTGAGTACGGACGCAAAGTCGCGTTCCTCGGCCGCAGTATGCAGAGCGTGACGGAGATCTCGCACAATCTCGGTCTGCTCGACATTCCCGACGGTATCCTGCTTCGCCCGCAGGACATCATGACCGCGAAGAAAGACAAGGTGTGCGTGGTGGTCTCCGGCACCCAGGGCGAACCGATGTCAGCGCTTTCGCGCGTCTCGGTCGACAACCATAAGAACCTCTCAGTGGAGAAGGGCGACATGGTGGTCCTCAGTGCCCGCGTCATTCCGGGTAATGAGAAGGCCATCGGCCGCATGCTGAACCACATGGCAAAGCGGGGCGCCGACATTCTGTACGGCAACATGAACCCGCCTGTCCACGTGTCAGGACACGGCAGCGCGGAAGAACTGAAACTCGTGCTGAACCTGTGTCGCCCCCGCTACTTCATCCCGCTGCACGGCGAGTATCTGCAAATGTCGCGACATGCGCGGCTGGCACAACATCTGCGCGGCGCAGGGCTGGAAGAAACCTTCGTGCTCGAAACCGGGGAGACGGTCGAGTTCGACAAGATGGGCGCGCGCCGCGGCGCGAAGGTCCAGGTCGGACGGGTCTGCATCGATTCGGGCAGTCTCGACGAAGTGGTCGAAGATATGGTGATTCGCGACAGGCGCCACCTGTCCGAAGATGGCTTCGTTTTGCCAATCATCGCCATCAGCAAGAGCACCGGACGCAATGAGGGTCTGCCGGAAATCGTCAGCCGTGGGTTCGTTTCGCTCGACGACCGCGACGTCATGCAGGAGGCCCGCAAGGTTGTTGCCCGCACCCTGGAAACCTCGAGCGCGGAAGAGCGCACCGACTGGGGCGTCATGCAGGAAAAGATTCGCGCCGACCTGCGCCGGTTCCTCAACAAGCAGACGCAGCGCAGGCCGCTGATCATGCCGGTGATACTCGAGGTCTGACCTCGATGATCGAACTCGAAGACGCTTCCGGATTTTGCGGGCGCGCCGATCAGCTGGTTACGCCCGCCACTGAAGCCGAATTGTGCGAAGTGCTGGCGTCCGCGTCGCGCAACGGCACGCCGGTGACGGTTGTAGGTGCGCGAACCGGGCTTGCCGGAGGCGCAATGCCAGATGGCGGCCTCGCGATTTCCATGGAGCGATTCCGCCGTCTCGATATCGAGGGCAGCCAGGCTGCCGTCGGCGCAGGGGTGCTGCTTCGCGACCTGCAGACCGCCGCCGCGCGAACCGGCCAGTTCTACGCGCCGGATCCGACCGAGAACTCCTCCAGCATCGGTGGCAACATCGCAACCAACGCCAGCGGATCCCGAAGCTTTCGCTATGGCGACACGCGCCGTTCCGTCCTTGCTTTGCGGGTCGCACGAATCGATGGCACCGTGCTGCACCTGCATCGAGGCCAGCCGCTGCCATTCGACGTCCCACCGCTTCCCCGCCCTGCAACGACTAAATTCTCCGCGGGCTTCGACCTGCAGCCAGAGATGGACTATGTCGACTTGTTCATCGGGTCGGAAGGCGTGCTGGGAGTAATCACCGAAGCTACCGTGCAGTTACTCACCGCTGCTAAGTCGACGCTGTCCGGCGTCGTGTTCTTCCCCTCAGAGGATCAGTCCCTTGATGCCGTCGACAAGTGGCGGGCGATTCCAGGTCTGACCATGCTCGAGTACATGGACGGTGCTTCGCTGGAGCTGCTTCGCACTCGTAAGTTCGACATACCCAGCGCTGCCGGAGCCTGTCTGCTGATTGAGGGCGAAATCGCCGACGACAGCGAAGTGGACGCATGGCTTGATCGCCTGGACGAAGCGGATGCGCTCGGCGAAGAGTCGTGGTTCGGCACCGCCGCCGCCGACAGAGAGCGATTTCGCGTATTCCGCCACGCACTGCCCGAATCTGTCAATGACACGGTCCGTCGCCGTGGCTTTCAGAAAATGGGCACCGATTTCGCCGTGCCGGTGGCCCGAAACCGCGAGATGATGCGCTTTTACCGCGAATCGCTGGACCGCGAGTTTCCCGGCGACAGCGCAGTCATCTTCGGCCATATTGGAGACGCGCACGTCCACGTTAACTTACTCCCGCGCGATGACGCTGAGGTCGAGCGCGGCCGCGCCCTCATCCGCACCTTCGCCGAGCACACCGTAGCCCTCGGCGGAGTCGTTGCAGCCGAGCACGGCCTGGGCAAACGTAAGCGCGACTTACTAAGTCTGCAGTGGACTCCCGAGCAACTGGAGTCGATGCGCGAGATCAAACGGCGCTTCGACCCCGACTGGCTGCTCGGCCAGGGAACCCTGTTCCCCGCGGCTTAAAAGCGCGGCGTGCGTAAACCCTGAGTTACGGTCGCGCTGGCCGTTCCGACGCCATCAATGCGAGCCCCGACCCGATCCCCAGCCTTGATCCTCGCGCCTTTCGGGCAACCTGTCGAAATCAGGTCGCCGGGATACAGCGTGAAGAAGTCCGAGTGGAATCGAACCAGCTCATACGGCGTGTGGTGCATGTTATACACAAAGTCGCGCGAGCAGATCCCGTCATTGTGCTCCGTAATCACTTCCAGCCGGTCCACATCGGCCACTTCATCCGCAGTTACAATTACCGGACCAAAACTGAAGAAAGTGTCGATGCTCTTGGCACGCGTCAAATACCGCGGATTCTTCCGCAACACGTCGAGCGCAGTCAGATCGAGCGTGGTGGTATACCCAAAAATCACATCCTTCACGGACTCGATGGGCACAAACCGGCACTCTTTCCCGATCACGACGCCCAGCTCACCCTCCGCATCCACATCGTTGCTGACTTCGGCCGGAGGCAGCACGATTTGGCCGCCCGGCTGAAACATACAACTGGCGGGCTTCATGAAACTGCCCGGCTCATCCGGTTGCACGGCATTAATGTCCGCGGCGTGCGACTTGTAGTTCAGACCGATACACCAGATCTTCGGCGGCACATCGTAAGGCAGCACCGGAGTAACATCCGCATACGGAATCGACTCCAGGTCCCCCGGTATATCCCGAATCGAATCCAGGCTGCCCGCCTGAATGAAGCCGAGTAAGTCCGCAGGCAGAGTAACACCGGTGCGAGCCGTAATCTCGGCGAAAGGCACCACGCCCGAGGCGCTCACGATGCCGGAATGGATCTGTTCCCGATAACGAAATCGAATAAGTTTCATATAGTGCGCGCTATGTCCACAACATCGCTGAATACGCCGTAGGCTGTTTGCTCCACACCCGGTGAAATCGACACCATGCCGAGCGTGCCCATCAGATCCGTGTGGATCAGAAGAAGATTCGAAGTCCCTTCAATGCTCGCCAGCAGGTCGGTATCGTCCACCTCCTCCGGCCCGGCGCTGTACTCGGTGCCTCGGGCACGGCTGACCAGTACGACGGTCTTCCCCCGCTCAGCCAGCCCCTGCACATACTCCGGTGTCAGTCCCCCAATGCCGGTGCGCTGTACATCCATCGTCGTGATGCGCGCGTTCATCAGCACGTTCGCCAGCGCGGCCGTCTTGGCCGCCGAGTCCCAGCCATCAATGTCGTGCGCGGGGTCCGCCTCGGCGATCCCTGCAGCCTGCGCCTCGGCAATGCCTTCGTCCAGCGAGAGCCCGCGCCGCATCGCGCCGATGACCATTTTCGTGGTCGAATTCAACACACCGGTGAAGCCGAGGATCTGCACGCCAGGCAGGTTGTTGCGCACCATGTTGAATACCGGTGCGCCGTCCATGCAGGTCGACTCAAACCGGAACTCCACGCCCGCCATCCGCGCCTCTTCGCACAGTGCCGGCCACGCGACTGCCACCGGCCCCTTGTTCGCCGTGACTACATGGGACCCGCGCTCGAATGCCTTGCGAATATGCGTCAGAGCGGGCTCGCCCGTCTCTGCGTTGAGTGTGGTCAGTTCGATAACCACGTCAGCCCGGGCGCGGTCGAGAAACTCATCGACGCTGGCGGCAGCAGGTCCGAACTCGGGCTCCGGCCCCAGTCGCTTCTCCGAGTACGCCGTCCCATGCCGGGCCGTGTGAATGGCGGTGACGCGGAACGGATAAGCGGAACGCTTTGCCTCCAGCAGGCGAGCGAACGCCCTCCCAACGTTTCCGAATCCAATCAGTGCCAGTTTCACGTGTTCTTCGTCTATCCTGCCACGGGCGTCTGCGCGTTTGACAACAACTGCACAATTTCTTCCCGCCGGTCCACGGCAGTCTCCGCAGCCGACTCCAGCGCCACCCAGTAAAAGACAGCCGCCAACAGCAGGTCCACACCGATCACACACCAGAAAGCCAGATCCGATGCAAACGCGTACCGAGCGCCGTAAGCCAGTAAGACCGGCACCGACAGAACAGGATACAGGGCCAGTAACCAGGCTTGCGAACGCCCGGCCGAGTTACGCCACGATTTCGCCGGGTCCACAGGCCGTGGGTAACGAGCCGACATCATATTTCCCGCCCCCAGCAGCATCACCGTCAGCACAGCCGTCACCCCAAACGCCTCCGATGCTTCCCGCGCCGTAAGCGGAAGCCGCAGCAGCAAACAGGCCACGGCTACAAACGAAAGTTCCAGCACGATGAAGAATACCGCAACGATGTTCTTGGCAAACAACACCGTGGCGAATCGCACCGGAGTTACAAAGTAAGTCTGCGCCGCCGCCCGGTCCATTCCCAGCTGGTTCCAGAACAGGACTTCGCCGAGTAACATCAGCGAGTATGTACTTACAATCGTGAGATAGTTGGAGCGCATCGCCCCAGGCGCTCCGGTCCGCATCAGCAGCGGCAACCAGATGATCAGTCCAAACGAGCAGCCCATCAGCAACAGCAGGCGGAAACGAGGAGCCCTGCTCAGGAATCGCAGTTCCTTACTCACCAGTGCCCCCAGCGGATCAGGCAGGAACCGGTCCGGCAGCCGGTAAAATACTTCGAGTTTCGAACCTCTCTGCGCCGCCGTCGATGTGCCCGCCGCTGCAACATCGAACCGCAGGGAGCGTTCAAACTGAGCCCGCGCAAACCACGCAGCCAGCATCGTTGTAACTGCCAGCGATGCCAGAGCCACAACTTCGAAATGCCCCGTGATCAGCCGCGCTGTGGCCATCCACGGCAGCCATGACGCTTTGCCGATCCGGAACGCCGTCAGCATCGACCCGCGCGGCTGCGTCATCATGAGCGCCTGCGGCAACACGGTGATCAAAACGAGGAGGAAAACCATCACCTCCCGTATTCCACGCCGAGCCATCAGCCGGACCAGCAGATCCCGTATTCCGGCCGAAAGCAACACATTGAACAGCACGAACCCAAACAGGAACAGCGGAGCCCACTTCGGCACCGTCGGGTTGCGCATCAGGCCGACGAACAGCCCCGCGGAAATGAGCAGCATCTCCACAGCGGTCGACATGCGCAGCAACAGCTCCATCCGAAACAACTGCGCGTGCGGGATTGGGTAAATCAGCAATCGCGACAGATCCAGAGACAACCCGGAACTCGCCATCAACACCGGCACAATCTGCCAGTACAGGATCATCAGCAGCAGGCCCGACGCAAGCTCCGGCGCCAGAGTAATTCGCAACGCCTGGGGATCCGCCGCCGCCACCGAAAGCGCCCACGCGAAGAATCCCCAGATGCCATACCAAAGCAGCATGAAGATTCCGGTGAAAATATTCGACACCCCACCGCGCCGGAACCCGAAATTCATCAGCGAACGCCACTGAACCCACAGAATTGCCCGCGTCTGGCCAGAGATCATGAAAGCCACTCCAGCGACTCAGCCCCATGCGCCGAGCCAATCACCCGTACGAAAATGTCCTCCAAAGTTTCCGACCCGGTCCGCAATTCCGCCATCGAGCTTTCCACCACAAGCCGACCGTGGTGAATTATCGCCACGCGGTCGCACAGTCGCTCCACCACCTCCAGCACGTGCGAGGTCAGGAAGATGGTGATACCCTGCCGAACCTGATCCAGCAGAATGTCTTTCATCAGCCGCGCACCCATCGCGTCGACACCCTCGAAAGGCTCGTCCATCAGAAACAGCTGGGGGCGGTGAATCAGCGCCGCAGCCATCGCCACACGCTTGCGCATGCCCTTCGAATACTCGCCGATCAGCTTGCGGCTGGCCGGGTCCAGTTCGAACAAGTCCATCAGTTCCCGAGCCCGTTCCCGGGCCGTCTGGCGCTCCAGCCGGTACATCCGTCCCGTGAATTCAATGAACTCGCTTCCTGTAAGGTGATCGAACAACAGCGACTCGTCCGGGACCAGCCCGATGCTGCGTTTGATCTCCTGATCCTGGGCAGGCAGTGAGTAGCCGAGAATCTCGATCTCTCCCGAAGTTGGCGGAATCAGTCCCATCAGCATCCGGATGGTGGTCGTTTTTCCTGCGCCGTTCGGACCCAGAAAGCCGTAAAAACACCCTCGCGGTACCGATAACGTGAGGCCATCCACCGCCGCCTTCCCCGCATAGTTCTTTCGAAGATCACGGACGGCAACGGCGGGACTCGTCGACTGCATGACCTTCATCGTACCCGTTGTAACGGTGGCGAAAGGAATGGTTACCCCGTGAGCGTTGTCCAACAGTGCGGAGAGACAAAACCATGGCAACTATTGAAAATCCTCTGGCATCCAGCAACAGCGGTTCGGTAAAGAAGACGATTTCCGACGCCGCCACCCACCTGAAGGACACTGCCGGCGAGTACGGCCGGTCCGCGGCCGAACAAATTGACAAGAACGTTCAGGGCGCGGCGGGAGCCCTGCAGGGCACGGCCGAGAAGCTGCGTTCCGCCGCACCCGACAGCGGAAAGCTGTCCGGCATAGCGGAAACGGCGGCCAGCAAACTCGACTCTACCGCCCATATGCTCGAAAACTTCGATACTCGCGAGCTCATGACCGCTGCCGAAGGCTGGACTCGGCGCAATCCGGGGATGGCAATCGGCGGTGCACTAGCCGTGGGCTTCTTTATCGGAATGAGTCTGCGCCGGGACCGTCATGACTAACGATCCGGGTCGGACAGCCTCGGGCGGCCTTGGCAACTACGCCGCATTGGGCGATTCCGGCCGCGACCGCAGCATGGGGGATGTGCTGAAGGATATCTTCGGCAACATCCAGGAAATGGTCCGCGCAGAAATTCGACTGGCCCGTGCCGAGATGCGCGAAGAGGCGGGTAAGACCGCGGCGTCGGCGAAAATGCTCGGCGCCGGAGCCGTATTGGCTCTGTTCGGGATGGGTTTCGTTCTGGTGGCGCTCACACAGGCCCTCGCCCTCGTGATGCCCACCTTTGCCGCCAGCCTGGTGATGGGCGGTTTGCTCGCCATAGTCGGTCTTGCACTGATTTCCTCGGGGAAGAACAACCTGAAGGCGCCTACGCCTCACAAAACGATCGAAAACGTAAAGGAGAACGTGGAATGGATGAAAAAACAGACGAAATAATTGGGCAAATCGAAGCCCGCAGGGACGAACTCGGCCGCAATCTCAGCGAACTGGAAGAAAAGGTTCGCCGCACAGCCGACTGGCACACATATTTCGACCGCAATCCCATGATGATTCTCGGGGCAGCGCTCGGCGGTGGAATCCTGGTGGGGGCAGTCGTCGGCGGGGTTCGCTCCTCGAAATCTCATACCCGGGGCATCAAGCCGTGGAAAGCGACCTCTTCTTCCCCGGGCAAATCAAGCAGTTCGGTGGGCAGCGGCAGTTCCAACGCGGCCCATGCGTCAGCCCGAACGAGCAGCCAGATGCACCAGGTCGGGGAGGCCCTCGAACACATCAAAGGCGCGATGATCGCCTTCGGCATTTCGAAGACGAAGGAATTATTGGCGCAGGCAGTGCCGGGACTCGAGAATCACCTCGGTGATTTCGGGAAAACGAACGGCAGCAGCTCCCACAAGCAACCGGAGCACGACCCGCAGCCGGCCAAACCCTACAGCACGGGTTCGGCAGCCACTAACACCGGCCGCCCTGCTGAGGCGGAGGAGTACGCCGGGGCAGGCAGCGGCCGCACCACGCAGGCGCCCTGAAGAGGGCCCGCTATTGCACGTTCTTTCGAAACACGAAAATGTGTTGCCGGGGAAGGTCTTCATGGACCTTCTCCAGCCTGAAACCCTCAGCCTCTACTTCCAGCTTCGCCTCTTCTACTGACATTTTGTGGTCCGGACGAATCGGAATGTGCGGATCTTCTTTGCGATACTCGAGCAATACCAGCCGCCCATTCGTCTTTAGCGCTGCCTTTAATTTGCGGAGCATCTGCTGGGGATGTGACAATTCGTGGTAAACGTCGACCATCAGAATCACATCCAAAGAATTTCTCGGCAGTTTAGGATCCGACTCGCTCCCGAGCACCGGTTCGACATTCGTCAGCTTTTCTTTCTTCAGGCGGTTTCGCAGGAGTGCCAGCATCTCCGGCTGAACATCCACCGCATAGACCTTGCCACCGTTCCCGACCCGTTTCGCCATCCGCAGCGTGAAATATCCCGATCCGGCCCCCAAATCGGCCACCGTCATACCGGACTGGAGCCCGATTTTGTCGAGCGCCGTCTCCGGCAGTTCCTCCATCTCGCGTTCGCTACGCTCCAGCCAGTCGGCACCGCTGACGCTCATCACGCCGCTAATTCGCCGGCCGGTAACCGGGTGTTCGGACTGGGCCGCGAGGACTGTGGCGAAAAGGATAGCCAGTCCGCAGGCCACGGTGACAGTCATTCTCGAATTTACGGTGTGGAAGCGCATAGAATACCTAGTATGCTATCTGAGCGAAGTTTCCGGGTGAGATCACTCGGCCTTGTGGTCACCCTGTTATGTGCCATTGTGTCCGCAAGTTGCGGGAAAAAAGCAGACACCTCTGTAATAGGGACGTTTCGCATGGGCGAACGTGTACAGATGGGAACCATGGTGTACACAGTTTTGGAAGTCCAGTGGCGACCCGGCCTGAACGACGCGGGCAGCGGTCGTCCGCCAAAGCACCGTTACGCCTTTGTCCGCCTGAGCGTGACAAACAGTGGCGGCTCCGTCGCGGGAATTCCCGGCTTCACCCTCATTGGAGTCAAAGACGAACGCTTCATGGAAACTACCGAGGGTCTGGAAGACGTCCCGAACCACCTTGGCGTTCTGCGAATGATCCAGCCCGCTCAGACCGAACAGGGGGTCGTCATCTTCGACGCACCGATCGCGGCCTATAAATTTATGATCAGCGATGGCGGGGAGCCGGGCTCGGAAAAGTTCTCGCGTGTCGAACTCCCGGTCAGTCTGGAATAGTATGACGAGGCGGAACCTGGTGCTCACTCTCGCAGCGGCCTCCGCCTCCGTCGCACAGAATCCACCGGCACAGAATCCCCCCTCAGGCTTAAAGCTGGAGCTGGTCGACATTACGGTCGGGGAATTCTCTACCTCCCTCAGGCTCCCAGACAACTTCGGGTTCCTGTCGGGAATGCCGGTGTACCTGTCCTTCCGAATCTCCGGCTACGATGCAGACCCGGAGCTAAGTTTAGTAAATCTGGAATACTCGGTCGAATTCCTGGACGCCGTCGGCAATCGCTTCGACAAACCCATAACGGGGCGGTATTCCCGCCGCGTCTCCACCCTCGAAACAGCGCCACTCCCGTTTGTACGCGTGCAATCGACGATTCCCGAGTATGTGCATCCGGGAGACGCAAAGTTTCGCGTCAGGGTCACCGACAAGCGGTCCAGACAAACCGCTGAGGCTGAGGGCGCCATCCCTATTCGCAGCGATCTGCCGAAGACATCCGGGAAGTTCGAGATCCTTGACCTGAAGCTCTACCGCTCGGAGGCCCAGGAGAACCCGGTTACCACCGACGCGGCCTTCGCACCCGGCGACGTCATCTGGCTTCGTTTTCTGCTCGCCGGCTTTGAGTGGAAGGAACACGAGTTCAATTTGCGATACGGCATTAACCTGCTGGGAAAGGACGGACGCACCGTGCTCAGCGTCCCGGAAGCCGCAGCCGAGCGCAATGCCAGCGAGTATCTTCGAGCCTACGTTCCCGCCGTGGCAAGCATACGCCTCGAACGCACAGCCCGGCCAGGCCCCTGCACCCTCATCATCCATGCAGTCGACGGCGTCGCCAAACAGGAATCGAAGATCAGCCTGCCGTTCCAAATCCTCGCATTGAAATAGGTCTGAGACTTTTGCCGCCTCAACGCCACTCCCCTGAGTGGCACTCTATCGCACACGCAGCGCGGCGGTCTTCGGGATAGACGCGCATCCCATTGATGTCGAAGTGGACATGTACAACTCCGGGTCGGCGCGCGACTTCATCACAGTCGGAATGCCCGACACCGCGGTCCGCGAGAGCCGTGAACGAATCAAGTCCGCGATGATGAACTCCGGGTTTGGCTACCCGAACAAGGCAGTCACCATCAACCTCGCACCCGCCAACGTGCGAAAGGAAGGCGCGGGCTTCGACCTTCCCATGGCGATAGGCATCCTGGGCGGATCCGGCATCGTCGGCAGTTCCGATTCCTTCCTGCTTTCGGGCGAGCTCTCCCTCGACGGCTCCCTCCGCCCCGTACGTGGCTGTCTTTCGATGGCCGTTTGCGCCCGCGAGCAGGGGCTCGCCAACATGATCGTGCCGCAAGACAATGCGGCCGAGTGCGCCGTCGTCGCAGGTGTGCGCGTTTTCGGAGCGGCGCATCTCCGCGACGTCGTCGGCATCATCTCCGATCCGTCTCGCTTCTCCCCCGCCCGCGCCGCGAGTTCCGCCGAAATTCCGTCAGGCTCCGACGTGCCCGATTTCGGCGAAGTCAAAGGACAGACCAGTGCCAAGCGAGCCCTTGAAGTCGCCGCAGCCGGATCTCATAATCTGCTCATGGTGGGCCCGCCCGGTTCGGGCAAGACTATGCTGGCGCGCCGCTTCGCGGGGATCCTTCCGCCGCTCACGTTCGAAGAGTCGCTCCAGACCAGCAAGGTCCACAGCGTCGCCGGACTGCTGCCCAACCACACCGGCCTGCTCCGCGAACGCCCCTTCCGAGCCCCTCACCACACCGTATCCGACGCCGGCCTCATCGGAGGAGGCAGCGGGATTCCCCGGCCTGGGGAGGTCAGCCTCGCTCACAATGGCGTGCTGTTTCTCGACGAGATGCCCGAGTTTCCGCGGAATGTTCTGGAACAGCTTCGCCAGCCGCTGGAGGAAGGCGAAGTGACCATCGCGCGCACCAACATGCGCCTGTCCTTCCCCGCCCGCTTCATGCTGGTTGCCGCTATGAACCCGTGTCCGTGCGGCTATTTCGGCGACACCACACGCGAATGCCGCTGCACAGGAGCCATCATCCAGCGCTACCTCGCCAAGATCAGCGGCCCGCTTCTCGATCGCATCGACCTCCATATCGAAGTTCCCGCGGTCCCCTACACTGATCTCCGCTCGAGCGCCGCCGGAGTCACCTCGGCTGAGATTCGTGAGAGGGTCAACCGAGCACGCGACGTTCAGGCGAAACGAGGCTTCTACAACGCCCAGATCCCTCACCGCCATCTCCGCGAGC
>Ga0163150_10000557_pt1 | contig 69105 bp, 72 predicted proteins | sample OliLakLV19P2IB_FD_148628 | JGI IMG/M metagenome (GOLD analysis project Ga0163150, IMG submission 148628) | Freshwater microbial mat bacterial communities from Lake Vanda, McMurdo Dry Valleys, Antarctica - Oligotrophic Lake LV.19.P2.IB | ecosystem: Environmental > Aquatic > Freshwater > Lake >... | reverse complement strand
ATCGAGTAAACCATCCAGTTTAGAAAAATTAAACGTCAAGTTTCCTGGAGTTCCGCCCACCACATCATAGAAATCATAAATATGATCAATCCGAATGTATTGAGGCTGGAGAGCTTTAACTGGGGGGATCAGAGACTGTAAGCGCCAGTTGTGGCTTTCACCGCCCTGAGCCAAATATCGCCAGGGCCGTGGGGTGTTCCCCAGCACCGCGGTCGTATCAACTACTAAGTTGGCGGGCTCGCCGTTGGCTTGAGAAAGATACTCTCTAATTTCCGATAGCTGAGTGACAATGACTAAGGTGACTACTACCAGCAGTAACACAAAGCCACCACCGACCATGGGTAGGATTCGAGATCTGAAACGATGGAGTTGATTCATACGGCTACAGTTCATATATAAGAATACCTTACTTCGGACTTATACACAGCTTTATGTTTGACTTGACACATTAGCAGTATATGGTTAAGATTGCTAATACTATGATTGATTTAACCGCCCGTCAGGTTCAGATATTACGCTCAATCATTGAGGAGTTCATCACTACGGCTGAACCAGTGGGTTCGGATACTATCGATAAAAAATTTAATATTGGTGTCTCGCCAGCGACCATCCGGAACGAGATGGTGTACTTGACCACGCAAGGTTATCTCAAGAAGTCTCATAGCAGTGCCGGTCGTTTGCCCACCTCGCAAGCCATGAAGCTCTATGTGAACGAGCTGATGAAAGAAAAAGAGCTATCAGTGGCAGATGAAGTTTCGGCCAAAGAAAAAATTTGGAATAGTCGGGATCACCTGGATGACTTGTTTCGAGAGACCACCCGAGTTTTAGCGGATAAGTCTCACGCCTTGGGCATGGCGATGTCTAATCGGCATCTCTACCATGCTGGATATGCCAATTTACTCCAAATGCCAGAGTTCTACGACATAAATGTGATGCGCAATGTGCTATCACTGATTGAAGAAGTCCAGCTAGTAGAAGACATCTTCAACTCGGCGGCAAATGAAAACGCAGTTCAAGTGATTTACGGTCAAGAGCTGGGAAATCGCAACCTTGAGCCAGTGGGTTTAATTTTTATGACAGTCCAAGCTCACGGACAACCATGTCACCTGGCCGTTTTGGGCTCAAGTCGGTTTGATTATCAGTACATCATCCCGATGATGAAGTACTTTCGAGGCTTAATAGAAGAATTATCTACTTAACCATATGCAAAAAACGCTAAAAAAAGACAGTGAGCAGTTGGAGACGGCAGAGGCTGACCTCGACGTTGATGCAGACTCAGAAGCACTCGAGCTGGAACAAGAAGTTGAACGCTTACAACAAGAGTTGGCCCAAGCTACTCAAGCCCAGTTGAGGAGTCAGGCAGACTATCAAAATCTGGTTCGACGGACTCAGCAAGAAAAAGCACGGTTCATTCAAATTGCTACCAAGGAGTTCGCTGAGAACCTGCTCCAACCACTTGACCATCTAGGGCGGGCTGCTGAGCAGTTAAATGACAAAGGTTTAACCATGGTTATTGCTCAGTTGTGGAAAAGCTTGAACGATCAAGGATTAGAAGAAATAGAGGTGATGGGTAAACAATTTGATGACTTAACCATGGAAGTCGTTGAGAAAAAAGGTGAACATGACACTGTCACGTCCATCGTTAAAAAAGGGTATCGGTTAAACGGTGATGTAATTCAACACGCCAAAGTAATAGTAGAGTAAATAGGAGGCAAATATGGCAGATGCTAACACAGGTAAAATTATAGGTATCGATCTAGGTACCACCAACTCAGCGGTAGCAGTGATGGAAGGTGGTTCACCAAAAGTCATTCCTACTTCTGAAGGCAGAAACACCTTTCCCTCGATTGTGTCGTTTAAAGGTGATGATGTGACCGTGGGTGACGCGGCTAAGCGCCAGATGGTACTCAACCCCAAAGCCACCGTTAACTCCGTCAAACGGTTTATGGGTCGCAAGTATAAGGACACAGCTGTTCAAGCCGCCACAAAACACGTCTCATACCCAGTCAAAGAGGGCAAAGACGGCATGGCAGTGGCGGAGATAAATGGTAAGAACTTCACTCCTCAGGAGATCTCAGCCAAGATTTTAATGAAAGCCAAAACTGATGCTGAGAGTTACCTGGGTGGTACGGTCAGTCGGGCTGTGATTACAGTGCCCGCATATTTTGATGACTCCCAACGTCAAGCGACTAAACAAGCGGGTGAAATCGCCGGATTAACCGTCGAACGAATTGTGAACGAACCTACAGCCGCGGCCTTAGCCTACGGTCTTGATAAAAAAGGCAACTCCACAATTGCAGTGTACGACTTGGGTGGTGGAACATTTGATATCTCTATTTTAGAAATTGGTGGAGGCGTGTTTGAAGTTAAGTCCACCAATGGTGATACGTTCCTGGGCGGAGATGACTTTGACAGCAAAATTATTGACTGGATTATTTCAGAGTTTAAGAAAGAATCGGGCAAAGATCTGTCAAAGGATCCTCAAGCCTTACAGCGGATTAAAGATTCAGCTGAAAAAGCCAAGATCGAGCTGTCAGCAGCTCAGTCGACTGACATTAACCAGCCCTTTATCACTCAGGGTGATGATGGCCAGCCGCTGCACTTAACGATGACCCTCACCAGAGCAAAACTAGAAGAGTTAGTTGATGAGCTGATAAAGCGTTCCTTTGAACCCGTAAAACGAGCCCTAGCAGATGCCAAAAAGCAAGCCAGTGACATTGAGGACATCGTCTTGGTTGGGGGCATGACTCGGATGCCGAAAGTTCAAGAAGAAGTCAAAAAATTCTTCGGCAAAGAACCACACAAAGGGGTTAACCCTGATGAAGTGGTCGCCGTTGGGGCCGCGATTCAGGCTGGTGTGATTGGCGGAGACGTCAAAGATGTAGTGTTGTTGGATGTAACACCGTTAACCTTGGGAATTGAGACACTTGGTAGTGTTAGGACGCCCTTGATTGACCGCAATACCACTATCCCTACCAGTAAATCTCAAGTTTTCTCAACCGCCGCCGATAACCAAACTCAAGTCGAGATTAACGTGCTGCAAGGTGAGCGACCAATGGCCGTTGATAACCGCAGTTTAGGTCGGTTTATTCTGGATGGAATCCCACCCGCAATGAGAGGCATGCCTCAAGTTGAAGTCACCTTTGACATTGACTCAAATGGAATTCTGCACGTGACTGCCAAAGACAAAACATCAGGCAAAGAGCAAAAAATCACGATTCAAAACTCAACCAACCTCTCGGAAGCTGAGATCGAAAAGATGAAGGCTGAGGCAGAGAAGTATGCCGAAGAAGACAAGGCCAAAAAAGAGGTAGTCGAGGCTAAAAACCAAGCCAATGGGGTGGTTTTTGAGATGGATAAACAACTCAAAGACTATGGTGACAAGCTCGAGGCAGCTGATCGTCAAACCATCGAGGAAAATGTCAAGAAGCTTAAAGAGTTAGCAGCTCAAGATGACGTTTCTGCAGCCGACTTGCAAAAAGCTACCGAAGAAACATTGACTTCAGCTCAGAAGCTAGGTGAGGCTATGCAAAAGGCCCAATCAACTCCTCCAGCAGGGCAGTCACCCTCTGAGGACGGGGCGTCAGCTGACGCTGCCACCGACGAAGCCAAAAAAGCTGAGACTGATAAGGCTGAAGAAGGTGAAGTGGTGAAAGAGTAACCATGGGGGACGAGGTAAATATCCTATTGCATAAGCACTAAGCGTTATGCCAGTATTAGGTATATGTCCAAAAAAGTTGCCTCCACCACACGTCGTCGAAGTCCAGCCAAAGCTGCTAAAGTTGCTCGATCAACTGCTCCGGCCACCACTCGTCAGCCAAAACCATTTTTGTATCGTGAAGTCGAGCTGGGCTTAATGGGCTTAGTGGCGGTGATCCTGGTAGTTCTTTTCATCGGGGTAGCTGGGACCATGGCCCTCTCATACTCACCAGCCTATTTGCCTCTGTAAAACTTTGCTGCTTCAAGGTACATTCTCTGTATCTACAAAGATAAACCGAAACTACCTATGAAACTGTCGGTAATTGTTCCCGTTTATAACGAGCAAACTACGATTAAGGACGTCTTGTCCAAGTTATTGAAGGTCAAGGCTGTCTCTGAAGTGATTGTGGTCAACGATGGCTCAACGGATAAAACGAAGGCTGTATTAGCCAAAATGTCGCATAAAAAACTTCAGGTGCTTGATAAGCCAAACGGAGGTAAAGGCAGCGCCATTGTTTTTGGGTTGGTCAAAGTTACGGGTGACTATGTGCTGATTCAAGATGCTGACCTAGAGTATGATCCAGAAGATATTCCAGGCTTATTGGATCCGATCTTGAAACAAAAAGCTGAAGTGGTGTATGGCTCTCGGTTTCTCGGTCCCCACTCAAACCTTTTATTCTGGCATCGAGTCGGGAATGATTTTCTGAATTTTATGGTCAACATTTTATACAACACCACCCTTTCTGACATGGAAACCTGTTACAAAGTAGTCCCCACAAAGCTCCTCCGAGAGATTAAAATTAAACGTCAAAAGTTTGATATTGAGCCGGAGATCACCTGTAAACTCCTGCGCCAGAAAGTAACGATCTACGAGGTGCCGATTAGTTATGTGGGTCGGGATTTCAGTCAAGGTAAGAAAATTACTTGGAGAGATGGTATCGATGCCCTCAAAGTCATTTGGGGTATCAAGTTATTTCCAAATCACTATTAACGAGCCAGCTATATGCAAGGATTAGAACCACTATTTCAAGAACTGCGTATCCGCAAGATTTGGCCACATCTTCACTGGGGTGGCGTGTTGGTAGATTTTGGCTGTGATCATGAGTTAACTCTGGTAAGACGAGTTAAGGATAAGATGAAGTTAGTGATTGGGATTGATATTGTCAGTCAGCCACAGACTTTTGAAAACGTGAAGCTACTCCAAGCTGATCTGCAAAAAAAACTGCCTTTGAAAAATAATTCAGCCGATACAATCACCATGTTGGCTGTACTGGAACACTTGCCCCAACCACATAAGCCAGTCGCTGAGGCGTATCGAATTCTCAAACCGGGTGGAGTATTTTTGGTGACGGTGCCATCTCCTCAAACTGAGGGCATTTTACCGTTACTGGCACAGTTCCATGTAGTTCGCAAAGAAATGGTGGATCAACATGAAAATTACTTTACCCATGAACACCTCAAGCGACTGGCCAAAAAAGCCGGATTTAGTCAAGTAGAGGTAGAAACCTGGGAGCTGGGTTGTAATACGTTCATGAAAGCGATTAAATAGGTACAGCTCCAGCATGCCTAAGGCTCAATCGCCACTCAGTTCCAAACGCGGATCGTTGATAACGAGATTGTTTGCTCACCACTGGGTACAGGTAATAGCTGTGTTTTCAGTGGTAAATGTGGCTCGATTACACCCAATTTTCTTTTTCGGAAAAACACTTTTTTTTGGGGACAACTACTCGTTACTGGTCCCGGGCCGGTTGTTCTTGGTACAGTGGTTAAAACAAGGCATAGTACCACTCTGGAATCCCAATCTCTTCTCAGGTATTAGTGTGATCGGAGATATCAGTCACTCACTTTTTTATCCAACTACCGTCGCTTTCTTACTTTTTCATCCCGCAGTTGCTTTGAGTCTGACAGCCTTAGCGCATTTATTCTTGACTATGTCAGGGATGTACTTACTCGCAAAATGGTTTAGTAAAAACCACTACTCATCTTTGATGGTAAGTGTGCTGTGGATGGTGTCCAGTCAAGTGACGGGGAGTTTAAATAATTTGCAAACCCTCCAGTCGCTGGCTTGGTTACCGCTGGTGTTGTTTTCTGCGCTGGCAGTTCACCGTTCTTTTAAGGGTGGGTTGTTGTTTGTGGCAGTTATTGTCGGCAACTTTCTGGCTGGATATCCTCAACACGTGCTAGCAGCGGTGCCGATAGCGGCGGTCTTTTCTTTATTTGCGGTCAGTCAAGAACACAAGTTAAGCTGGAGAGTCCTGGTGCCATGGGTGGGGCGATGGTTGATTGTGGGGTTGTTGTCACTGGGTTTTTCGGCTTTTGCCCTGCTGCCCTTCATCGAAACCTTGGCCGGCTCAACCCGTTTAGCTCAATCGGCTGATCAAGCAGCTCGCGGCTCGATGCATCCGCTGGAGATCATAAAGTTATGGGTACCCTATTTCTTTGATGCACCCTCGTTGGGGTTGCGCTGGGGTCCCAGTTGGAATGTCTTCCCCACAGCTGTGCCGTATGTGACTGCCTTTGGCTGGCTCACTTTTCTTTTAACACTCAAACTTAAAAAACTCGACAAAGTCCAGCTATTCCTGATAGGGATGAGTGGCGTGACTTTATTTTTATCCCTGGGCAGCTTCATTCCCGGCTACACTTGGGTACTGGAACACATACCTTTTTCCACCACCGTTCGCTACCCCAGTTCATGGCTGGTGCTAACGAATATTTCCTGGTTACTGCTGCTAGCCTACCAGTTGCCTACCTTAAAGATATCCAAGCTGTGGCGAAGCTGGATTGGGTGGCTGACTGGCGTTGGGGCAGTGTTGATGGCGATTAGTTACTGGATAGTGAGAAGTAACTTTGATTTGGTTTGGAAGTTTTTAAACTCGGTCACGGGCCAAGCCCTCCTCAACAGTCCTTTTCATACTTGGGAACGAGATCAGCTGATCCTGAGTGTCATTACCGCCAACTTGGCCGTGAACTTGTGTCTATTTGGAGTAGCAATCTGGGCCTGGAGTCGAAAACGTTTGTGGCTGGTGCTGGCGATTGTGTTGCTAGATGCCTCATTAAACTCACAGTTAATTTTGCTCTGGGCTCCAAATCGAGTGTATGATCAACCGCAAGCTCAGCAATTAATTGACTCAGTCAGGTCGCCTCAGTTTCGAGTCATGACCCGCAATTTTAACCGGTCATACACAGATTTCGGCTCTTACTGGGAGGCGTTAGTTGTCAGACCGCCGTTCTCTGATTCATTTATTGATGACTCAGAACTGCAGCAAGCACAGCACTTGCAGCGCTTACGAGATGGCTTGACTCCTGATTGGAATGAAGTGGTGAATGTGCCGATCGTAAATGGGTATACCACATTGTTACCTCGAGATTATCAGTTGCTATGGGAAAAAGATGGCGAGGCAAGGATTAATTCGTTATCTTATATTCCCATGGACCATGAGCTGTTAAAACACTGGGCAGTCAAATACTACATTGTTGACGAGTGGTTTCAAATTGACGAAGATTTTTCTGCCTACCCCCAGGTGTATCACCAAGCCCCATGGTCAGTGTATGAGCTTGAGGCTTTGAGCCGCTTTCGGATGGACAATGATCAAGCGGTTGAACTCACTAGCCTAGAGGAAGATCCCAATACCATTGAGCTCCAGTTTACCAACACTTCAACGAGTGGCTATCTCAAAATAGCTGATCGCTATGAGCAGGGTTGGACAGCCATGGTAAATCAACAACCCGTTAGGGTAGAAAACCGGTCAGGCATGAGAGCCATTCCAGTGCCTCCAGGAAAAAATGTGGTTGTTTTGACGTATCGGCCAGTGAGCTTTTATACTGGATTGGCTGTCACTGGAGCTACGCTGGCAGTAGTTGCTATCGGTGTAGGATTTAAGCGGTGGCGCCAACAGAGAGTCAAACTAAAAAATTAGCAGTCTTTGTATTCGTCTGCTTAACTTTTTTACCAGAACTTGTTAGAATGGGGACTTCATTATGCCAACAAAACGTGATTTTTACGAAGTACTAGGAGTCAGTAAAACTGCTGCGGCTGCCGATATTAAGGCAGCTTATCGCAAGATGGCCCTTCAATATCACCCTGATAAATACAAAGCCGCGGATGCGGAAGAGAAGTTCAAAGAGATTAATGAGGCCTATCAGGTTTTGTCTGATGACAAGAAAAAGCAGGCGTATGACCAGTTCGGTCACGCCGCTTTTGATCCTGCTAGTGGCATGGGCAGCAATCCTTTTACTGGGGGTTCCCAACAAGGGCCTTTCACCTGGAGCTACTCCAATACCCAGGGAAATCCGTTCGAGAACTTTGATTTTGGTGATCCTTTTGATATTTTCGAGTCTTTTTTCGGGGGCGGCATGGGCAGACAAGGCGCTCGGAGGGCTCGTTACTCGTTAACTGTTGAGTTTATGGATGCCGTCAAAGGCACGGAAAAAAGAGTGACGATTGATGGCAAAGAGCGAACCATCAAAGTGCCAGCGGGAGCCAGTGATGGTACTCGACTGAGGTTTGACCAGTTTGACATTACCATTGAAGTTCGGCCTCACGCCCACTTTAAGCGCGATGGCTATGATCTGTACATGGATGAGAATATTGATTTTTCGACTGCGGCCTTGGGGGGCACAGTCGAAGTTAAAACGGTTGACACTTCACTGAAGTTAAAGGTCCGTCCTGGAACACAGTCTCACACCTTGGTACGCCTCAGAGGTGAGGGTGTGCCGCATTTGCAGAGTAAAGGCAAAGGTGACTTGTACGTCCGCTTGATTGTGAAAGTTCCCGAGAAGTTAACGAAAGAGCAGAAGCGGGTGCTGGAGGAGTATCGGCAGATTTCGAGCTGAGTGAGAACCATGAGTGAAGATAACCCTCGTTTATTTCGACCACGACCCAGTTGAATATCCAGATCGAGTGTAGTACAATAACGTTGTTTGATAGGGACGGGCAAGACTCAGTCCCTTTTTTATAGTTTTTGGTATTTGATACCGATGCGGGGTGCTCTGCAGAGAGCTGAAACCCGGCTAGAATTAAAGGAAAGTATGCAACAAGTATCCAATGTAGCTCGAACTGAATTTGCAGCTGCGATCGCCCAAATTGCGAATGAGCGAAAAATTCCCGTTGAGTCAATTTATGAAGCCATTAAAATGGCTTTAATTTCTGCGTACCGCAAGCAACTGGGTGAGTTAGATGAGTCAATGTACTACTACGCTGGTGTCAACGAACAAACCGGCGAAGCGCACATCTTCCAAGCACCGGTCACAAAGATGGATGAAGAAACAGGCTTACCCACTGAGTGGGATGAAACTAAATCCAGTGATGTGACCCCAGCGGGTTTCGGTCGGATTGCGGCTCAAACCGCCAAACAAGTTATTTTACAAAAAATTCGAGAATCTGAAAAAAACCAGATCATTGCCGACTACACCACTAAAATTGGTGAGATCGTGAATGGTCAAATCTTACGGATGGATGGTCGCATGGTGGTCATTGATATTGGTCGAGGTCAAGGCTACATGCCGCCTGAAGAGCAGATGCGCGGGGAGTTCTACAAAATGAACGCTCGGGTGGCGGTTTTGATCAAAGAAATTCGCGAGACTCACCGTGGTGAGTTAGTGATCGTTTCTCGGGCTGATAAAAACTTAGTTACCAAGCTATTTGAACGTGAAGTGCCAGAAGTTGCTTCTGGGGCGGTCGAAGTGGTGACCATTGCTCGAGAAGCTGGTGTGCGCACCAAGTTAGCCGTCAAGTCCACCCAAGAGGGTGTGGATCCAGTGGGCTCATGTGTGGGCCAGCGAGGTGTGCGTGTCCAAGAAGTGATTAAAGAGCTCAACAACGAAAAGATTGACATCATTCCTTATGCTGAGAACCCGTCCGTGTTACTCCAGGGGGCTTTAGCTCCAGCCGAGAAACTTAAAATCGAGCTCGATGAGTCCAAACACTTAGCAGTAGTGACAGCCCCTGATGATCAGCTGTCCTTAGCGATTGGTCGCGGCGGTCAGAATGTACGGTTAGCAGCTAAGCTAACGGGATACCAGATCACCATCAAATCAGCTGAAGGTAAAGTTGAGTCTGCGGTGACGGGCAAGGAAGAGTATGAAATTGATACATTTAAAAATATTGAGCCAGAGACTCGCGAAAAACTGATTCAGTTTAAGCTAACCACCATTGGTGACTTGGCCCGCTTCCGTGATAAGTGGAACGAGTTTGAGGATATTAGTGATGACCAAAAAGAACTATTAATGAAACGGGTGACTACCTTTGATAAAGAGGAAGCTGAAAGGGCAATTGAGCGTGCAGCTATGCCTCCACGACCAATAGCGGAATAACACATCATGGCCTTACAACCAAGACCACCAATCATCACCATCATGGGTCATGTCGATCACGGCAAGACCAGTTTGTTGGACTTTATCCGCACCACCAAAGTGGCAGCCGGCGAAGCTGGTGGTATCACTCAGCATATTGGTGCCTATCAGATTGTCAACAAAGGCAAGAAGCTAACGTTCATTGACACTCCAGGTCATGCCGCTTTTACCAAGATGCGAGAACGAGGAGCCAAGGTGACTGATATTGTGGTGTTAGTCGTGGCGGTAAATGACGGGGTTAAGCCTCAAACCATCGAATCGATTCGACACATCAAAGAAGCCGGGGTGGCGGTGGTTGTGGCTATCAATAAATCTGATTTACCTGACACCTACCCCGATATGGTCAAAGCTCAGTTGGCAGAACAAGGAATCCTAGTTAATGGTTTTGGTGGCAGTATTGATGCCATTCAGTTATCGGCCAAAACCGGTCAAGGCGTGGACCAGTTACTGGATACCCTTCAAGTGATGTCGGAGTTAATGGAGCTCCAGGCTGATCCCGAAGCTCCCTTAAAAGCGACTGTGATTGAAGCAGCCAAAGATCCTCGCCGAGGTTCAGTCTCCACAGTCATCGTCCAGCAGGGCACGCTTAAAGTTCGCCAAGATGTATTTGCAGATGAGGTCATTGGCAGAGTCCGCCAACTCAGTAACGAACTGGGAATGCAGCTCCAAGAAGTGCTCCCTGGTGATCCCGTTGAAATCGTCGGTCTAGAAGGTGTGCCAGCTGTAGGTTCAGTCATTCAAGACCAAGCCGCTGATTACACTCAAGCTGAGGGCGAGAGTGAAGCTGAAGCAACTCCAACCACCAACATTTTTGTGCCCACTGACTTTGCTCATCTCTTAGATGAAAAAGTGAAGTTAAAGATCATTTTGAAAGCTGACGTTGAAGGCACGCTTGAAGCTATTAGAATGACCTTAGATGAAGAGAGTGTTGATCTGATTCAATCTGATATCGGTCCGGTGCTCGAACGCGACATTGAGTTGGCAGAAGCCACTGGCGCAGCCGTCATTTCTTTTCACACCAAAGTCTCCAAGAAAGTTAAAGAGCAAGCCAAACAACAAGGTGTTAAACTCAAGAGTTATGATGTGATTTATGAGTTGATTGAAGACTTACAAAAACAAATGCTGAAGTTAATGGAGCCAACGATTGACGAAGTGGTTATCGGTGAAGCTGAAATTTTGCAGCTGTTTGAGATGAAAGGCGATCACATTGCGGGTATCAAAGTTAAAACTGGCGAGATTCGTCGGATTGACTTAATGCATCTCAAGCGTGATGACAAAATCATTGCTAACCCCGTTATCAAGTCCATGATGCATGGTAAGGAAGAAATTCAGTCACTCAAAGCCAAAAATGAGGGTGGCATGACGTTTAAAAATAGAAAACTTGACTTTAAAGTGGGCGATATTCTGATTGCGTACAAGATTGTGGATGAGGAATAACAATATTTCAAAAGCTCCGTGATATAATATGACCTAATTAATAGGTTACTTTCTTTCTCGGTTACTGACTGGGGAAGCAAGGGAAGATACCCATATGGCATTACCAAAAGCCACCAAATCAGACATTATCAAGGATTTCGCGCTTTTTGAAGGCGACACTGGTTCACCAGAAGTCCAAATTGCGTTGTTGACTCACTCAATCCAAGAATTGACCGAGCACTTAAAACAACACAAAAAAGACAATCACTCACGCCGAGGTTTGCTCAAACAAGTGTCTAAGCGTCGCCGCTTACTTAACTTCTTGATGGCCAAATCCGTTGAGCGTTACCAGAAGCTGATTGAGCGTCTGGGTTTGAGTAAGTAATCGCCAACTTTTAAGTAGCTTTTCCCAACTCAGTTTTCTGGTCGATATCAAGTTCCATTACCGGATACTTGCCGGCTTTCCAGGCAGCTTCTAAAGTATGAGTTTCGGCCTTAATTTCGCGGGCTAGTCTTTTTTTGAGTCCGCGTTGAGCTGACACATCGTCCTCTGCAACTTCAGGTTTAAAAATTGGTTTACCAATAATTACGAGTGGTATGGTGCTGTATATGGCTTCGAAGTTAGGTAATTTCGTGCCTTTGGGCCACCAATCTTCCATGCCTACAAAGTAGACGGGGATGTACGGAATACCAAGAGGGGCTTTTGCCAATAAACTTGCCCCCTCCTCTTTGAATACTCGTTCAGTCAGGGGCTTGTTTCGATTTCCCACTTCTCGAGTTCCTTCAGGAGCGATCACAAGGTAGATTCCTTGTTCTAACATCCCAATCAAAGTAGCTTCCTGTGCCTGAGCTGAGGCCCTGTTCATGGCGGTGGGATTGTCTTTGGAGGTTTGCTCAGATAAGGGAAAGGAGTTAACAAAAAAAGGTCTCAGGGTGTTAATGAATTGTTGGGATTTTCCATTCCAGTAGCTATCTTTGTGAAGTAACATCAACAGCGACTTGATCACACCTGGAGCAGCTGTCCGCAACATAATTCCATCAATGTGACCATTATGGGGGGCAAAGCCAAAGATGGCTCCTTTTGGTTTTAGCGATCCATCTGCAGCTTCTAGCACTTGCAGATTTTCTAAGCCATACACAATGGGCCGGGGAATGAGATTCTCAGCTAGGACTGTTCGAATTTTTTCATATAACAAATTCCCAAAGGCAGTTAAACTTTCTCTGGTAGGTGGAGTAACTTCTATGGAATGAGGCATAGTATTTTATCTTATCGAGGCATTATAACTATTATGAGGTGATTGGCAACTTGTGCGTGCTATAATGATCCTGTTACTAAATTACTGAGCGTCAGACGCAGAGTTGCTCGATAATTAAGAATTAGAAATTAGTAATGACTCCTCAAGCTTCAGGGCTTTTCATTTTTAATTTTTGATTCTTAATTTCCCCTCGTCTTCTCGTAGTATACGTTTTCCACTCAGTTGAAGGAGATATTTATGTCGTATCCGACATATACCAAGCCCTACGCGAAGGATATTCAAGTAGGCGACAAAGTTATTAAAATTGAGATCGGCCGGTTTTCTGAACAAGTGACCGCAGCGGTGCTCGCTACCTGTGGCGAAACCGTGGTTCATACCACCATCGCTCTCGGTCGAAAAGTTGATTTGGGTTACTTCCCATTATCAGTTGAATTTGCTGAGAAGTTGTACGCTGGTGGCATCATCAAAGGCTCCCAGTGGGTCAAACGTGATGGTCGACCAACCGATGACGCGATCCTCAAAGCTCGAGTCATTGACCGAACCATGCGGCCATTATTCCCCGATGGCATCACCAACGAAGTTCAGATCATTAACACGGTGTTTTCATTTGATAATGAGAATGATCCGGACATGATCGGCATGATTGCTAGTGCAGTCGGCTTAGCGATTTCAGAAATTCCTTTTGATGGTCCAGTCGGCGGTGTCCGCGTTGGTTACCGCAAAAGTGATCAGCAGTTCATGATTAACCCCACCACGACTGAAACTCGAGAATCAGATTTAGATTTGATTGTCTCTGGAACTGGCGAATCAATCGTGATGGTTGAGGCTGGTGCTAATGAAGTTGAGGAAGCAATCCTCGTAGAAGCTTTTGCTAAAGCTCAAGCAGTACTGTCATCAGTTTGTAGCCAAATCAATGACATCGTCAAAGCGGTCGGTCGTGAAAAGGTCGAGCTGGTAACGGCCGAAGTTTCAACTGAAGAGTCTTTATCATCTATCTTGATGAAGAAATTTGCGGCTGAAGTCAAAGATGTAGTCGAAAAAGAAGGCAAACTTGAACGCTTCGACAAAAAAGCCATTGTAGCCAAGATTATGACTAAGCTCAATGGAACCAAAGAGCCCGAGTCTGAAGGCTACTTAACCGAAAGTGCAGTTAGCTCAGCCTTAAGTGAGGCGGTCGCCGCTGCAGCTCGAGAGATGATCTTAGCCGATGGCAGTCGACCTGATGGTCGCAAAACCGAAGAGATTCGGCCAATTTGGTGTGAAGTTGATTTGTTCCCCCGCACTCACGGCTCAGCCATGTTTAAGCGTGGAGCCACTCAAGCTATCACTATCACGACTCTCGGTTCACCTTCACTAGGTCAACACGTGGAAGACATTGAAGGTATGAGCGTGCGTCACTACATGCATCACTACAACATGCCTCCTTATGCTTCTGGTGAAGCTGGCCGCTTTGGTTTTGCTAAACGCAGAGAAATTGGTCACGGGGCTTTAGCTGAGCGAGCTTTAATGCCCATGATTCCTTCACAAGAGGACTTTCCTTACACTATTCACGTAGTCACAGAAATTGTCAGTTCAAATGGCTCAACCTCACAAGCATCTGTCTGTGGCTCAACTTTGTCACTGATGGCAGCCGGTGTGCCGATCAAGCGACCCGTGGCTGGAATTGCCATGGGTTTGATCACTGATGGTAAAGGCAAGTTTGTCGTCTTATCTGACATTCAGGGTGTCGAAGACCACATTGGTGACATGGACTTTAAAGTAGCTGGTTCCACTGAGGGTGTCACCGCTCTGCAGATGGACATCAAAATTAAAGGTGTGCCAAGTGATATCTTAGCTAAAGCTTTAGAGCAAGCTAAAGTTGGTCGCTTACACATCATGGAAAAAATGATGTCTGCGATTGCAGAGCCACGCAAGCAGCTGTCTCCATATGCGCCAAAGATTCAACAGATCACTATTCCTTCTGACCGAATTGGTGAGTTGATCGGTCCAGGTGGCAAGATGATCAAGAGTATCATCGAAGAATCAGGTGCCGAGATTGATGTGGATGAAGATGAAGAGCGTCAAGTTGGTTTGGTTAACATTAGTTCACCTGATCAAGAGAAAATTGACAAAGCTCTCAGCATCATTGAGAACATGATGCGCGTTATCCAGATCGGTGACGAGTTTGACGGCGAAGTGGTGCGAATTGAAGCCTACGGCGCATTTGTCAACATTCTCCCGAACCGAGATGGCTTAGTTCACGTCTCAGCCATGGCAACCGAGTACGTCAATGATCCTAGTACTATCGTCAACATGGGTGACATGGTGCACGTTCGAGTCTCTGACATTCAGGATGATGGCAAGATCAAGCTCTCGATGCTCACCGCTGAACAAGAAGCTGAAGCCCGAGCTGCTCGCCCAGAGCGATCCGGCGGTGACCGACCTCCTTTCAGAGGTGGTGGCGACCGCGGCGGACGCGGTGGATTCGGTGGTGGATTCGGTGGTGGCCGAGGTGGAGATAGAGGTGGAGATCGTGGCCCACGTCGATAATCTAGCCTGGATTAGTTTTGAAATAAAAAGCCCTTCGCGAGAGTGAGGGGCTTTTTGGTGGGTTTGGGTACAAGCGTACGTTAATGTACGGGTGGATGAAAGAATTACCTCAGATTGTAGAACTTCAGCTCCCAAATTCCCCCCTGCTCCAAATCCCTGTATACTTACAACATGAACCTGCCGCAGCTCCAGACCCACCATGGACGATACCATCTACTGCAGTTAGACAACCCTGCAAAGCTGGCAGCAGGTTTGGGCGTCGATCTTGGTCAGGTGACGAATCAGTCGTTACTCCAAAAAATAACCAGCAGTATTATCACCACGGCCGGAAAAGATATTTCAGGCTTAATTCTTGACCACAATCTTGGTCTAGCTGCGGTCACGTATAAAGCTCAGAAAGTGGGTGTGGCTCTGAAGCTTGAAGAGTCAGCTGAAGAAACTAACCCGATCGATGTGCCAAAAATAAGCGAGAACTGGGGTATTTCTGAGATTGTGAACAACTACGGCGTGGTTAAGCTTGAGCTGTACTACCATCCAGAAGAAGAAAAATCTCTTCTCAAGAAACAGTTTGTGGCGGAAGTATTTGATTACTGTCGCTATCAGCAGGTAGGACTTTTACTACAATTACAGTTGTTTTCGCCGGTCGGAGAGAAAATCACCGCCGAAAAGTTTCAAGAGCACCAGCTGACAGCTGCCCAAGAACTCCAGCGATTTTGTGATGTCATGGCGCTGCAATCACCTCTAGGTGCACTAGCAGCCGCAACTTTGACTGCCGAGTTAGATGTTCCCTGGTTGGTGTCTCTGGAAGATATTCCCTATGCTCAGGCCAAAGAACAGCTTAGAGAGGTTATGGAAAATGGTGCGCAAGGCTGTGTGGCAGGGAGTACCCTCTGGCAGGAAATGTATCAGCTCCGTCGGCGCGACAAAGGTGTCGATGAGACACAAGTGATGCAGTTTATTAGCACGGTTGTTCGTGACCGAATCATTGAAATCAGTAGGATTATTGGTGAGCAATCAGTAATTTAGATTGATTATTCAAGCAGTTGTTTAAGCACAAACTATTTGGTACACTGGGCCTAATGTTTCGATTAGTCCGAGATTTAGCCACGTTTATTACAGGATTGATTTCCACTCTCCTGTTATTCAGATTCGTCTTGAAGCTCCTGGGAGCCAATGCTGAAGCTAGCATTGTGGCTTGGATTTTTGAGACTACTCAGCCATTACTAACTCCGTTTCTGCTGGCGTTTCCCACGTCTTCCATTCGAGGTGGTTTTACGCTAGAGTTTACAACACTGTTCGCTCTGTTTGTGTATACTTTTGTGGGTTATCTAATTCAAGAATTGCTCGAGACTATTGAAGGTCGACGTCATTAATTAATGAATGTGGTGCGGCTTAGCCACAGAAAGAAACTATGTATAGTTTGCCTCAGTTACCTTATGAATACACCGCTTTGGAGCCTCACATTGACGCTCAAACCATGGAACTTCATCACACCAAGCACCATCAAACATATGTGGATAAATTGAATGCCGCCCTCGAGAAGTACCCAGAGTTAGCGGCTAAATCGGTTGAAGATGTACTGCGTGATTTTGACAGCGTTCCGGAAGACGCCAAAACCGCAGTCAAAAACCATGGTGGTGGTCACGCTAATCACTCATTATTTTGGACTATTTTATCAGCGACACCTTCACAGCCATCTGAAGCTTTATCAGCGGCCATGGCAGTCTCGTGTGGTGATCAAGATACTTTCAAGCAACACTTTGCCGAGAAGGCTACCGGTGTGTTTGGATCAGGTTGGGCATGGTTAGTCGTAAATCCCGATAACACAATCGAGATTATGACTACGCCGAATCAAGACTCACCTCTGATGCAGGGAAAAACGCCCATTTTCGGATTGGATGTTTGGGAACATGCATACTACTTGAAGTATCAGAACCGTCGACCTGAGTACATTACCGCCTTTTGGAACATCGTCAACTGGGCTGAGGTCAACCGCCGATTTGATGAAGCAGTGGCGTAACTAGCCGCTCAGTCAACCAGTCATCATTGAGTTTCAATCCTTGATTTTTCTTTCTTAAACCGGGTATCGTAGGTACCTGTCCTTATGTTACAACTCATTTTAGACGTCGAAACCAAAAAATCATTTGAAGAGGTGGGGGGATTTTTTCCTGATCGGTTGGGCATTTCATTTGTGGGAGTCTGTATTCGTGAAACCCAAAGCGGTAAGGGTGAGATGAAGGGTTTTTTTGAACGTGACTTGCCAGAGTTATTTCCCTTGTTGGAGAAAGCCGATGTCGTAATTGGCTTCAACATCGATAATTTTGATATGCAGACGTTCGTGCCGTACTACTCAGCCGACGTCACTAAAATTCCGACCTTGGACTTACTGATGAGAATTAAAGATTCTGCAGGACATCGGATTGGATTAGATGCGGTGGCTCAGGAAACCCTGGGGACGGGAAAATCGGGGAGTGGTTTAGACGCCATCAAGTACTACAAAAACCAAGATTGGGAGAAGTTGTCCAGTTATTGTTTGCAAGACGTCGAGGTAACCCGAGATATCTATGACCACGGCCTCAAGAAAGGCCAAGTCAAATTTCGCAACAAGTGGAATCGCTTAATTGAGTGCCCCGTAGATTTTTCATTCACCCCTCGCCGAGACGCGGGCGTACAGATGAGTTTGATTTAAAAAAGTTCTTTCAAAGTTTGGGTAAAGGTGACCGTGGGGGTGGCACAGATTCGGTCGCGGCAGAGCGCGTCAAAGTAACTATCCGCCACGTACAGACCTTGGAGTATAAATATCACACAGACTCCGGCTAAGATATTCTTTTGCCATTTCTCTGGGACGTTGAAGTAGTTAAGACTTAAAAACCCCAGTAAAAATATTCCCACTGCCGCTCTCAGCACTGGTGCATCCGGCAGGGGATGGGTTGGGAAGCGGACAAATCCCACATTACTTAAGATCGTGATCGCGACTAAAGTAATGGCTGGCAGATATTTTTTATGGAAAACCAATGCGCCAGCACTAATTCCGAGGACCGCGAACAAGGGAATTTTGTACCAACCCAGCATATCTTGTTCAGCCCCAGTCACCCAGATGGTGACCAAAAACCAGATAATAGAACTGTGAAGCAACTTGCTGTATTTTGTTCCAGGTAAGGCAAATGACATCATACCAAGCAACAAAATCGCAAAATAACTAAAATCCAAGACTGGTTTCGTGTGAAAGCCAGGATTGGCAAGCAAGAACGCCGGGTTTGACCATCCGAGCAGGCGGAAAGACTGATGCTTTAAAGCTAGGAAGAACTCACCTCCCCCGAGCGCATATCCATAGCCAACAATAAACAAGATTACCGGCATAATTACTGCGCCGGCATACAAAAAGGCCTCCTTGTAGCGCTTGTCGAAAAATAAGGCTCCGGCAATAATTGGGACGATCACTAACCCCGTGGGCTTGCACAAGCCAGCAAAGATACTAGCTAAGACAACAAAAAAGAGCCAGCGTTTTTCTAGATACAGATACAGGGCAGATAATACGAAAAAAAGAATCACATTTTCACTGACCACCATCCGTCCCGCAAACATAAAGACCGGGCTGAATCCCAATAACACAACGGAGAATAAGCCTGCTTCACGGTTAAAGATTTTTTGACCAATCAAAAACACCAGACCCAAGCTTAGAGTGCTCAAAATCACCATCGGTAAGCGATACCAGAGGGCTGGCGGCATACTCGGGAAACCATAACCAGCTAACTTCACCCAACCACCAATCATCAGCGGCACAAAGGGGGTTTGATCAAACCAAGGTCTAATTAGGGGGAAAAAACTGGAGTGATTGACCGGTGACTCAGCTTCGGTGAACACCACTGTTTGCCAATCACTTTTTTTATTCTCAAAACTAGACCAAGAAATAGGTTGGCCATACTGGAGCAAAGACTCACCACTGAAGATATACGCCAACTCATCTCCATCATCAGCAGATGGCACATACTCACTTTTCCAAAAACGTGCCAAACCAGCCAGTAAGATGATGAAGAGCACGAGAAGAGTTGATGATTTAAAGAGGGTTTTCATTGTTGTTTGTTGGGTCGACTTCTCCTTCGGCTACGATTTTCTCTGTCCCTTCGCTATAACAGGCTGTAACGGCGATAGTTTCTGCAGTGGGAAAGGAGATGGCAAACCCTGTTCGAGCATTTGTCCCCCAACTCATATCAGCCGGCAAGGTTTGTTCAGCTAGAGGTAATAACTTCGTCAGATTAGCACAGCTGGGTGTATCTATCTGACAAAAATCACTGCTTACCTGACAGCCCTCAGTGGCGGTCCCTAGTTGGCCGGCTTGGGCAGCCCCAGGGTTATTTTGGAGCAAGGTCAAGAGCTCGGTGGCTGTTCGTAGGCGATGCTCGTTTCTAGCCTGGCGCAGAGTTCCTAATGGATCTGCGAGGACATACACATACCCGGCGACAAACAGCAAGGCTATCAAAATAAGTAGTTTTTCTAACAGGCGTGGTATGAGCGTACGTTAGTTACCATATCATCTCTGGCTGTCGGGTGCAAAGGACTCAGCATTCAACGAACCATCTACCTTTCCATGGTAAAATAAGCCCTCATGCCAGATTTGATTTCGAAGCAGGCAAAAATTTGCTACACCGCAGCTGGGACCTTACTACACGACAATAAAGTCTTGCTTGTTAAGCATAAGAAGTTGGGAATTTGGTTGAACCCTGGCGGACACATTGAAAGTGATGAGTTGCCGCATCAGGCGGCGGAGCGGGAGTTTTTGGAGGAGGCCGGCATAGCGGTGACCGCAATCACGGCCATGCATACCATCTCAGGCAGTGATTCTGAGTATTTACCAGTTCCTTTGTTGGTAAATTTACACTGGGTTAGTCAGGAAAACTACGATCACCGACAGGGTATTAGCCAGCGTTCGGCCGCGACGGAGAAGAACTGGGCCAAAGGCTGTGAGCAGCATCTGGGCTTTTTGTACTTGGTCAAGCCGGTGGCCGGGATAGAGTTTACTGTGAACACCCAAGAGACCTTGGGTATCTCATGGTTTGCAGAAAACGAGATCAAAACATTAGAAACCACGGAAGATCTTAAAAAAGAAATATACCTGGCTTTTGAGATGAACAGAAGTAATTAATAAGGAGACTGAATGAGTTTACTAGAAATCAGCGATTTAAAAACTAATATTCAAGATAAGGAAATCTTGAAGGGCGTGTCACTGAGTGTTAAACCAGGCGAAGTTCATGCAATCATGGGTCCCAACGGCTCGGGCAAATCAACCTTGGCCTATGCTTTAGCCGGACACCCCTCATACGACACTACCGGTGGTCAAATCAAACTTGATGGCGAAGATGTGATAGAGATGGCGCCTGATGAGCGTTCCCATGCTGGTTTGTTTTTGGCTTTTCAATATCCGATAGAGATTCCTGGAGTTAAAGTTCAGAACTTTTTACGTCTGGCCTATGAAGCGCGTTTTCATGATCAAGCTGAGAAAAAATTTCCTTCAGTCCTGGCTTTTAGACAGCACTTAGAACAGTTGGCTGATGAGCTGCAAGTTAAAAAAGAGCTGCTCAAACGAGGTCTTAATGAAGGCTTCAGTGGGGGTGAAAAGAAACGACTGGAAATTTTGCAGATGGCTTTGTTAGAGCCAAAGTTTGCAATCTTGGATGAAACAGATTCTGGCCTGGACATTGACGCCATCAAAGCGGTGGCGGAAGGCGTCAATACAGTGGTTGAAAAGTATCGCACCGGAATTATAGTCATTACCCACTATCAGCGAATCTTGAAGTACCTTAAGCCCGACTTTGTGCATGTACTTAAGGATGGTGTGATTACGGAGAGTGGCGGAATTGAGTTAGTAGAAAAATTGGAGCAGGAAGGTTATAAAACCTTGAAGTAATATGAATGAAGCTAAAAAGGGACGAATCAGAGATGAGGCCAGAGGACACTTGTTGCGATTAGCCAATTATACCGACGCTGCCAAATCAACCGCTGGTGACAGTACCATCGAAGATCCTGTTCAAAAAGCTGACGATGAGTTGGCACAAATAATGTTCTTTTTAAAACTAAGCTTAGAAGTGGAAGACTTTAATCCTGATGATGAAGAAAGCAAGAGAGCTTGGCAAACTTTATCTAACAGAGTCCAAACACACATTTTGATTCATACTTTAGCCGAGTCGCATCTAAATGGGCAGTGGGGGGATGATAAGTTGATGCATCACAGCAACTTAAGAGCTGGATGGGAGGTTATTGCTACGAAAATGGATGAGTATTTTACTTGAGAAAATAACAAATAATGATTAATTACGACGCACCGGTAACCCCAGAGAAGGCCTTAGGAAAGGATGTAATTCCACCCCAAGAATTTGGCGATGGAGTATATGCTGTTCACGCATTAAGTAATGCTCCTGTAAATGGGGAGATACTCCCACCGGCTAGCCAAGACTTTACTGAAAAGTTAGCTTCTTGGAGACCAACCGTTCACTGGGCATTAGGCGGTGTAGTTCCAGCTCACACAGAACTGGATTGGGATGAGCGAGAACTGGCCGTAGTTACACCGGTTAAGCACTTGCTTCCACAATTAGTAAATATAAATCCGTATGATTCATTCTCCTTAGGTAGTGTGTCTTTGACCGAGAACTTTTTCTTATTACATCCTGCTAATAAACCAGTGGCTGCTGGAACGGGTGGGAGTATAAAAGTCCCCTATCCTGAAGGGCTCAGTTTGAGTGAGGCAGTAGCCCAGTTTATAGCAGCTAGAAATGGTTTAACTTCCAAGTTTACTCCAGGCTCTTCAACTGGGGTGGAACCAGTGACTGCAGTCACTGCCGATGAGACGAAAGCATATAAAGACTTCAACTCCTTGGACCAATTTAAATTTCTCCTAGATAGACTAGACTATCTGTCGTACGGTTCACATCTAGAATCGGTTAAAGGTTGGGCGTTCCGTTTTGGGGTAATTGATCAAGCATTAATATCTTTGGGTGGGATCTTGGAGACTTCCAAGATAAAGAGTTGGAGTTATCCTGAGGATCGGATAAAAATTGCCTTGATTAAACATCATTTGATTGTTTTAACACAGTCCATTCAGCGGTCCACGATGAGAGAAAGCGCCAAGACTGACTTTGCTCAAATGACTAAAAAGTTGCAGGAAATGATCAATATTTTAGATGAAAATGTTGAGAAAAAATCTCAGCCATCAGAAAAGACTGCCGCTGATCTCCAACTTTTCACAGAAATTGAGTATATTTTTGAGGGGATGACCAAAACAGAGCTCCAGTTTTTTGTGAGGAGCAACCCCACTCTTTTTAATGAGCAGCTTATTCGTTTATTGTTAGATAAAGCGTAGATAATTATGGCCCGATTCGCCCTCAAACACACCAATAAATTTAACCCCGAAGCCAGTGATGGATACGAGCATGGGTACTCTTTTGGGACTGAAAAGTACTCTCATATCATCAAACCTGGGATCAGTGAAAAAGTGGTTGAAGAGATTTCGCACATCAAAGAAGAACCAGCCTGGATGTTACAGAAGCGCCTTGAAGGTTATAAACATTTTATGGCCAAACCCACGCCCAACTGGGGCGCTGATCTGAGTGGTATTGAGTACGAGAAAATTCGTTACTACTTACGACCAACTGATGTGCAAGTTGACTCCTGGGATAACGTTCCGGATGATGTCAAAAAAACCTTTGAGCGGCTGGGTATCCCGGAAGCGGAGCGGAGTGTTCTGGCTGGCGTCAAAGCCCAGTACGATTCCGAAGTAGTGTATGGCTCCCTCCAAAAAGTCTGGTCTAAAGACGGAGTGATTTTCTTGTCTATGGATGAAGGCTTGAAGTTATACCCCGATTTAGTCAAAGAGTACTTCAGTAAAATGATCCCAGTGGGAGACAACAAATTTGCTGCTCTCAACACCGCTGCTTGGTCTGGTGGTTCATTTGTATATATTCCACCAGGTGTGAACGTCAAGATGCCGCTGCAGACATACTTCCGCATCAATGCCGAGTATGCTGGTCAATTTGAGCGAACACTGATTATTGTGGATGAAGGGGCGTCAGTGCACTACGTTGAGGGCTGTACTGCTCCGAATTTTTCATCCAACTCTCTGCACTCTGCAGTGGTGGAAATCTTTGTCAAAAAAGGAGCGCGTTGCCAATATACTACCATCCAAAACTGGTATAAAAATATTTATAACTTGGTTACCAAACGAGCTTATGTGGAGGAAGAAGGTCAGATGATCTGGACCGACTTTAACATGGGTTCTAAGGTGACGATGAAGTACCCGGGATTCATTTTGGCAGGCAAAGGCGCCACCGGCGAAACCCTCTCCATGGCCTTAGCAGGCGCTGGCCAACATCAGGATACGGGTTCAAAAGCCATTCACTTAGCTCCTCACACTAGTTCCACCATCATCTCAAAATCCATCAGCAAAGATGGTGGCCGGACCAGCTATAGAGGTATGGTAAATGTGGGCCCCCGAGCGACTGGGAGCAAGAATACCGTCATTTGTGATGCCTTATTGCTTGATAGCTTGTCTCGTTCTGATACCTACCCAGTGGACCGCATCTTTACCTCAGATGTAGCGGTCCAACATGAAGCTACCGTTTCTAAAATAGGTGACGATCAACTGTTTTACTTAATGAGTCGTGGCATTACTGAGGAAAACGCCCGCAAGCTAATTGTGAACGGATTTATTGAGGGTTTGGTGAGGCAGTTACCGCTCGAGTACGCGGTCGAGATGAACCGCTTGATTGATTACGAGATGGAGGGGAGCATAGGATGAGCGAAACCATTTCTAAAACGATTACGATTCCTGCCAATACAATTTCGAAGTTTGTAATCCCCAAGTCGGGTTACTACGTGGTGGAGCTGGTAGGCCCTGGTGCGGAGGCAGTGATTTCGGGGGCATTTAATGTTGAAAAATCTGACACTGCTGAGGTGACGGTCATCATTCATCATCAAGCGCCCCATACTCGGGCGAACACCACCCTGCGAGGAGTAGCTCGGGACAGTGCCCAAGTCAAGTTTGTGGGTCGAATTATCATTGATGAAAACTGCGGCGATACGAACTCTTTTTTGACTGAACGTATCCTGTTACTTTCCGATCAAGCCAAGGCAGAGGCCGTACCTGATCTGGAAATTAAATCAGACGACGTCAAGTGCTCTCACGCAGCCAGTATTAGCAAAATTCCCGATGAACACTTATTTTATCTGATGAGCCGAGGCATCCCCCGCCGACAGGCTGAGGAGTTGATTGTGGAGGGTTTTTTGCAGGTCTAAAAGCAAATTTTGATACAATATAACTATGTTCGACCCAAATAAATACCGAGCCGATTTTCCCATATTATCGCGTTACGTCAATGACAAACCATTGATCTATCTGGATAATGCGGCCACTTCTCAAAAACCCAAGCAGGTTATCGAAGCGTTAACTGAGTATTATGAGCAACACAATGCCAATGTCCATCGTGGCGTTCACACTCTCGGTGATGAAAGCACCAAGTTGTTTCACTCATCTCGGCAAAAAATTGCAGAGTTTTTTGGCGCTAAGGCTGAGGAATTGGTAGCGGTTCGCAACACCACTGAGGCAGTGAATCAAGTTTGTTACACTTGGGGTGAGTCACGTATTTCCGCTGGTGACGTAATTGTGCTAACCGAGTTAGAGCACCACAGTAATTTAGTACCGTGGCAACTGTTAGCGCAGCGCAAAGGCGCCCGGTTGGAGTTTATCCCCGTTGATGAGCAAGGTCGGGTGCAGTGGCAGCGATGGCTGGAGCAATCAGCCGTGCTTTTACCCAAAGTTAAGTTACTGGCTTTTTCCCATGTTTCAAACACCTTGGGCACAGTTATCCCACTTCAAGAGATGATCGCAGCTTTTCGCGCCAAAATTAAAAATCTAACGGTTTTTGTAGATGGAGCTCAGGCTGCACCGCACTTGAAAATTAACTTTGATGCTTGGTCAGCAGACTTTTATGCGGTTTCTGCCCATAAGATGTTGGGTCCGATGGGGATAGGTGGATTATTAGTCAAAAAATCGGTACTCGAAACACTCCAGCCATTTTTAGTTGGAGGTGGCATGATTGATGAAGTCACGCTGATCAAAACCACCTTTGCAGCGGATCTAGAAGAGCGTTTTACCCCCGGAACTCCAGATGTAGCTGGTTTAGCAGGCTGGGCAGCTGCGTGTCGTTACCTAGATGCCATTGGGATGGAACAGTTAGCAGAACATGATCAAAGTTTAGTTGCCTACACTCTAGAGCAACTTCAGCAGCTCCCTCAACTAAAAATAATTGGTCCAGCTTCGCCCGTTTCAGAATCATCAGGCTTAGAAAGGGTTGGCTCGGTAGCATTCCTGTATGCCGGAGTACACGCCCATGATCTGGGCCAGGTGCTGGACTCTGAAGGCATTGCGGTACGTAGTGGTCACCACTGTACGATGCCTTTACACGAAAAGTACCACTGGACGGCCTCGACAAGAATTAGTTTCCAGCTGTACAACACGCGGTTGGAGATAGACGCTGCAGTGGCAGCTCTCCATACAGTGGAGAAGGTATTTGGAGTATGAACGACCTATATCAAGAAGTTTTGATCGAAGAAGCTCGGCATCCCCAGAATTTTGGCCAACTGGCAGACGCCGATACTGTGCTCAAGGAGCGAAATGCTAGCTGTGGTGATGACATCACCATTTATCTTAAGTTAGCCGCTGATAAAGATTCAATCATCGACCTCTCATGGGAAGGCCATGGTTGTATCATCAGTCAGGCAGCCATGAGTGTGCTTTCAGCTAAAATTAAGGCAGACCAATTATCGTTGAACGATATTGCCAAGTTACCGACAGCTGAAATTGAAAAGTTGTTAGGTATCGAAGAGATATCTCCCGGCAGATTAAAATGTCTGCTGTTAGGGAAACAAGCACTTGTAAGTTCGCGATGAGTAAAGCAAACTAGCCTTTCAGATTCAGACGTTATTGGTTAGAATGAACTGTTTATGATTCCACCCAAGCGAGCCAAGGCAAAATTGACCAACAAACTGGTACTTAACGAAAAGTACGTCTTGTTTGATTTTGAGATGACGGAGCCCCACTTGTTAGAATTTCAAGCTGGTCAGTATGTCTCGATTCAAGTCTCTCCTCGAGGAGATCGTCGACCTTACTCTATTTGTAACGCCCCGAGTATAAATCATAAGTTTGAGTTGCTGGTGGATATGGAACCCATGGGTTTGGGTGTTTCATATTTAGACCAGTTAGCTTTTGGTCAGGAAGTTGACATCCTCGCCCCGATGGGAGTGTTTACCTTATCAGACAAGGCCGATGAACAAGCACTAGTGTTTGTGGCCACGGGCTCTGGAGCGGCACCCTTTAGAAGTATGCTTTTAGAGTTACTGCAAAATCAACACGATACCAGGGAAATGATTTTGTACGTAGGTCTGCGACATGAGCACTACATGTTCTGGCAAGATGAGTTTACCGAGCTCGTTGAGGCTTTTCCCAATTTTCATTTTCACCCAGTCATTTCCAAAGCCAGTGATCAATGGCCGCTGTGCAAGGGTCGGGTCACAGATTGTGTATCACTCCACCAACAACCCGAAAATGCAGGCTACTACCTGTGTGGAAGTCAATCGATGATTGAGCAAGTAGCAACGATGTTAGCCCAAAAAGGGGTGCCAGCAACTCACGTCCATCATGAAAAGTTTTTTTAAATTTATGTGCTAGTATAAGTACTCACTCGCTTATGACCGATACCACCGCTCCTATTCAATCAAAACAAATTGGCAAGTACCATGTGGAGGTTATACGTGATAAGTGCATCGGTGCCGCTAGTTGTGCAGCCATTGCCCCCAAAGTGTTTGAGATGGATGAGGAAAATATCGCTCGAGTTATTTCTCAAGATGGCGAGGACGACGATACAAAATTATTGGCCGCCCAAAGTTGTCCCACCGCGGCTATCGTGGTCACTGACACCACCACTGGCAAACAAGTTTGGCCACCGGAAGTTTAAATGAAAAACCTACCGCTGCTGATAATCACCATCGTTGGTACTTTAGCCCTCATTATCGGGGTGGCAGTTGTTTTCTCCCAATCAAACACCTCAACTCAGACCGCCGACAGAACACTGTTAGAGTCGAATGCTCGGAATGTAATGGGCCCGGCTGACGCCAAAGTGACGGTTGTTGAGTTCAGCGATTTTGAGTGTCCAGCCTGTGCTGCGACCTCCCCTTTAGTCAATCAGCTCATAGCTCAGTACCCGAACGATGTCAGAGTCATTTATCGACACTTTCCCTTGGTAGATATTCATCCGTATGCTATGTTGGCCGCTCAAGCATCAGAGGTAGCGGCTGAGCAAGGTAAATTTTGGGAGATGCATGACTTACTGTTTGAAAACCAGTCGACCTGGGCCGCTCAGACCAGCGCAGAAGCAGTTCAAACCACTTTTAATGGGTACTTCACCCAACTAGCAATTGACAATCAGTTGGTAATGGAGAAAATACAAAGTGACGCCGTCAAGCAATCAGTAGCCCTAGATATGGGCTTGGGGACACAATTGAATGTTAATTCGACCCCAACACTGTACGTTAACGGCCAAAAACTGACTGCCCCAGGCCAGTTGCTACCAACTGTCTCTGACTTACTCAAGTAATTGAGAAGTGCCACTGGAGGGGCATGACATGAATAAAGTACTTCCCTTTGTTTTTCCCTTGATCGCTTTGGTGATTGTGGCTTTCTTGGCTTTTCGCTGGTATAACCTCAACACCACTTCCAACGGTGATGTGACTGGAGCAGGTGAGGGCGTGCCCATTGATGACTTGTCTTCCTTAGAACAAGAACAAATTCTCAAAGGCACGACTGACTTCACTTCAGTTCCGCTCGAACCAGCTGTTACGACTGTCCCAGTTGCCGGCCAGATTCGCTACGATATCATCGATGGTCGAGTGTTGTTCTCGGTCACTGCCGAGTTAGCGGCAGTAGGTGGCTCCAAGTATCAGGTGTGGCTCAGAAACCCAGTGACCGATGTAACTCAAAAAGCGTTTGTGTTGGAGCCGGGAAAAGGTGGTTTTATGGGTAGTGCCGCTACACAAGAAGGCCTACTTCCACTGGAAGTAATTGTCAGTCAGGAGCAAGTTGATGATGCTCAACTCGAGGTAGTTTTGCTTCGAGGAACGATGGTTAAAGGGGAATAAGATTTTCCTGCTTGATGTGGCTCTCGAGTATGGTACGCTAAATAGGTAAACTCTCGAGACTACCAGATCAGGTTTTTAAAAAGAGGTAGTCATTTAGTAACTAATTTCTCTGGTTACTGCCAGGGAAACAAGAAGGAGCCATTATGGCTAATGCTTACGCTTATACAAACAAAAAAGGGCAGACCTACTATCTGCACACCCGCGATGTCACGCTCAAAAATGGCCGTGTTCAACGCATTTTCTTCTTTGCTCGTGATCAACGAGACGGCTCACTTGAGAAAGTGCCAGCTGGTTACGAAGTTATGGAGACAAAACGCACTGGTATGCCAGTTTTGAAGAAAGCTGCAGCCTAATTGTTTTTCTTTTGATAGCAAACCCCCGCTTAGGCGGGGGTTTTTGGTTGTGGTAGGATGATTAGAATATGAACCAGTTCAGAGATGTAACTTCAGAAAAAATTTATGACCAGCTGAAGACAGTAATTGATCCCGAACTGAATGTTGACATCGTCAGTTTAGGTTTAATTTATGAAGTTGATGTTAAGCCACGTAGTGTAGAGGGTATTGAAGCTCCGTTTGTGCATATTCTAATGACCTTAACCACGCCTGGGTGCCCATTGGCCGGGGTGTTCGATCCCATGGTCCGTGAGGCGTTACGAGCGGTTGAGGGTTTGGATGTTGAAAACAATGTCTGGATAGAGCTGACGTTTGACCCTCCCTGGGTTCCCGAAATGATGTCGGCGGAGTCCCGGGCTGAGTTGGGGTTTGATTAGTCTGGGCAGAATCGGTACAGTAGAAAGGCAAAAACTGTATGAGCGAATCTACTAAACCAATTATTCACCTCGGTGCAGATCACGGCGGTTTTGAGCTCAAGGCAGCGCTTAAAACGTGGTTGGAGCAGCAAGGGTATCAAGTCATTGATCATGGAGCTCACCAGCTAAACCCCGATGATGACTATCCTGAGTTCGCCTTGGCCGTTGCCCAGGCAGTCTCGAGCCACTCTCCCATGACAGCCCGGGGCATCTTACTGTGCCGCTCAGGCGGTGGGGTCACCATTGCAGCCAACAAAGTCAAAGGTGTTCGAGCAGTCTCGGTAGCCTCCACCGAAGAAGCTCAGCATGCTGTTGAGCACAACAATGCCCACATTATTTCTCTGGCCGCTGATGGTGCAAATCAAGAACTTTGTAAAAAGATGGTAACGGCTTTTTTAACCAGTTCCTTTGCACACAATGAACGTCATCTTCGGCGAATCAACCAAATTACTGAGTACGAAAGGGCCCATGAAACTCTATCCAGCCATTCTGACTGAGTCCATCGAAATATTTAAGCAACAGCTAGATCTGGTAAGAATGCATCCCCAAGCTCCAGAAATTCACATTGATGTAGTAGACGGGTTTTTCGCCAACAACATGACGCTCACGCCTCTAGACTTGATAGATCTGAACTTTGATGGGTTAGAAATATATCTGCACTTAATGGTCAATGAGCCACTCGACTTTGTGTTTGAAGCCATCTCCATCAAAGAACGACTCCCCATTAAAGGGGTGGTGGCTCAAATTGAACGGATGACGTATCAAAGTGAGTACATTCAGGAAGTCAAGCGACATGGTTGGAAAATTGGATTATCTCTAGATCTGCATACGCCGTTAGAAGCCATCGATGTGAACTCGTGGGATCAACTTGACACCCTCCAGCTGATGAGTATCGCTGCCGGGTTTCAAGGGGAGGCCTTCTCGCCTCAAGTGTTACCAAAGGTGGCTGAAGCTCAGACATACTTGAAATCAATCAATCATGAACTGGAACTAATTCTGGATGGTGGCATCAAACTCGATAACTTTGAGGCCGCTCAACAATCCGGAGTGAATGCAGTCGTAGTAGGAAGTGGAATTTGGGCCAGTCCAGATCCAGCAGCTGCACTCAACGGCTTTTTGCAGAAGGTTAGCCCATGAAAACTCAAGTTACGATTCCTAAAGTGCAGCAGCACTGCACGCTCAAGTACATTGCTATATTCGGTGGTGCGGATGTCGATCAACACCACCCGCTCTACAGCGAGGCTTTTAAGGTAGCTAGGTACTTGGCATACCACGACAAAGTAGTGGTCAATGGTGGGGGCCCAGGAGTGATGGATGCCGCTACTAAAGGCGCTCAAGCTGGTGGTGGAAAAACCTTGGCCGTGACCTTTGATCCAAAAGGTATGAGTAACTTTGAGGGTCGTGACAAGAGCAATCATGTCGATAAAGAGATCAAGACCGCCAACTATGTGGAGCGAATGTTTGGACTGATGGACTATGCGGATGCCTTTATTTGTTTTCAGGGAGGAACGGGCACGCTGTCCGAATGGGCGACTGCTTGGCTGTTGGCTCACTTGTACTACGGCCAGCATAAGCCACTCATTTTGTATGGAGAGTTTTGGTATGAACTGATGAGAGTGGTGAATGATCACTTTTTAATTGGGAAATCTGAGCAGCTGGTGTATAAGATAGTCAAGAACGAAGTGGAGATGATTGAAGCTCTGGATATGTTTGAAAAGGAATTAGAACAACGCTGTGGTTTGAAGCCCAGGACTGAACCAGATCCACGCTTTGAGTCTGCCACTGTCCATGTGACCAAACCCAGGTAAAGGAGCTCTATGTTTGAAGTGGTTTCCATTGGATCAGCCCTTGTCGATATATTTATCGCTTCCGATAATTTTCTGTTTAATAAACAGGACGACTCAACCCTACTTTGTCAAAAATATGGCGAAAAATTAGCCGTCGATAGTTTTGAGGTTTGGCCGGGTGGTGGTGGCAATAACACTGCGACTGGTTTTAGTCGATTAGGCTTTGATTCAGCCGTGGTTGCAGAAACCGGCAAAGATCCCTTCAGTCAAGTGATTATGAAAGCACTTCAAGCAGAAGGTGTTGCTACTGAGCTGATCATTGCGGAGAAAAAAGAAAAAACCGGCGGCTCAGTGATTATGGTGGGTAAAAATGGTGGGAGAACAGTCTTAACGTATCGAGGCGCAGCGTCTCAACTTGATCCCATTGATATCAAGTACCCTTCTCTGCAGGGTCTCCGCTGGGTACATCTGAGCAGCATTGGTGGTCATGCCGAGGTGTTGCAGCAAGTATTTGCTCATTGTCACACCAACCACATTGGTATGTCATGGAACCCCGGTAAAGCAGAGCTCGAGTTACTAGCTGATGGCCGACTTTCAATCTCCGAGCTGCCAGTCAAAATTTTGATGATAAATGCTGAAGAGTGGGCAATGGTGGCAAACCAACAGGGAGTTTTGCAACACACCATCCCCGAGATTATTGTGACCGATGGCGATAAAGGAGGTGCGCTCTATCAGGGAAGCGAGAGTTTCCCTTATACTGCTCTCTCAGTTAACTCGGTTGATGACACTGGAGCCGGAGACGCTTTTGTGGTGGGGTATGTGGCAGCTCGTCTTCTTGATAAAGATACGCAGCAGGCCCTCCGGTGGGGCGCTGCCAATGCGGCAGCTGTGGTAGGAGCAATGGGGGCGACTCCGGGTTTACTCCGCAAAGACCAGCTTGATTCTGTCTCTTGAAAGCAACTCTCTGATCGCCAATACTAGAAGAGCGAGGTTTTTGCTGCCTTTGGCTGCCGCGTGACTCCCCTATGACTGACTATAAATTATTGCTTGAACAAGAAATCCAAAGCTTAAAGACTAGGGTAACTCAAGCGACTATTCCTGATGAGATGCGTCTCAAAGTTAGCAAAGACATTGTGGCGCTCGAGAGATCCGTGGAGCTAGGAAGCTACGATGAAAAATATGAAAAAGTATCCCGTTATATTGAATGGGTACTGCGAGTTCCGTGGTCAGCTGAGTCGGCTGATACCTTAGACATCGCCAAAACCAAGGCGGTTTTTGACAGCCACCACTACGGAATGCAAGAGGTGAAGGATCGTTTTCTAGAGTATGTGTCCGTTCTGAAACTAAAAGCTGATAATCAGGCAGCTGTGGACTTCAGAGCTCCCATCCTGTTGCTCGTTGGACTGGTAGGAACGGGTAAAACCACCTTTGCATACTCTTTAGCAGAAGCAGTTGGTCGTAAGTTAGTGAGAATCCCTTTTGGTGGCATGGGGTCGGCGCGTGAGCTCAGGGGTCACTCTCGATTACTGCTTGAGTCAGAGCCAGGGAAAGTTATCAAAGGTATCTGTGATTCAGGTACCCGAAACCCCGTCATCCTGCTGGATGAAATTGATCGGGCGGCAGATGAAGCTCGGATGGATATCATGGGCGTCTTGGTTGAGCTGCTAGATCCGGCCCAAAACCATGCATTTGTGGATAATTATGTTGACTATCCGGTCGACCTATCTCATGCCATTTTCCTGGCCACTGCCAATAACACCAATAATATTGCCACTGCGGTCACGGACCGTATGGAACGCATCAACATGCCGTCCTATACTGATCAAGAAAAAATTGTGATTGGTCAAAAATACATCTTGCCCAAGTTACTGCGGGATGCTGGTTTGAAGCCTGAACAGCTGCAGATCAAGCCTGAACTGTGGTCTCGGATGACCAGACCTTTGGGTTATGATGCTGGAATTAGAACCTTGGAGAGAACTTTGCAGGGAGTGGTCCGTAAATCGGCTCGGATTATCGTGGAAAAAGGATACTCGGAAGTAATCGTGACGGCACAAAACGCGCAGATTTTCTTGCCTCAATTTTAATTTAGACCCCAGCTTTTTGCTGGATACACCAGAGTCAATTACTCAAGGCTTATGGTACTATACCACTATGACTAAGCCAGAGCGACTCACAGCGCTATACTCACAACTTGCTGTTGATGCCCCAACCTTACCTTTAGCCGAAACAGCCAATGACATTGTTCCAGGGGAGGGCTCCGTTAATGCTCAGATTTTATTTATTGGAGAAGCACCTGGTTTCCACGAGTCAGTTGAGCATCGGCCATTTGTGGGTAGATCGGGGCAGTTATTTCGAAAGACCTTGACGGAATCAGGCATACCTGAGACGGATGTGTACATCTCTAATATAGTCAAAGCCAGACCACCTGAAAATAGAGATCCGGTTCCGGCTGAAATTGCAGCCTACAAACCGTATCTCAATCAAGAGATTGAGATCATCCAACCAGCCTTAGTAGTGACGCTCGGGAGACTCAGCATGGGCAAGTTCTTGCTCGAGGTAAAAATTTCTCAAGTTCATGGCCGACTGCACAAAATTGTTTGGCAAGAGCGGGCGCTGTATGTATTACCGATGTATCATCCCGCGGCTGCCCTTCGAGCTACCAATGTAAAAGAAGCCTTTATCGCTGATTTTAAAAAACTTCCAAAATTGCTACAGTGGATAGAGCAGCAACAGGAGACAGCTGCTTTGACTCAAGACTTAAAAGAAGCCTTACTATGACTGCTTTGCCCCTGTTGTTTACGATTCCGTTGCTGACAATTACCAGTGCTTTAGTGATGTACCGATTTAATGGTCGTCGGCAGATGTTGAAGTTTGACTTAATTCAGTTTATTTACGGTTTTATCGTCAGTCCGATTCTATTCGTATGTTTTAAAAGTTTTGCGTTTGTACTGGTGAAAAATGAGTTGGGCTTGAGTTTATCTATCAACCAGCTGTTTCTCTTGGACACGATTGTGAGTGTCATCCTTTTATACATCTATGGTTTTGTGGTAATTCACTCGTTAACTACCAGTTTCAAGTTAGTGTTGCTCAAGGATCCGTTAGCTGATTTATTTGAGTACTCTGAGTACTTCCATCTGTGGCTATCACATGTAGTCATTTGGGTGGGTAGTGCTTTATTGTTGAGTATTATTTCAATTGCAAATATTTTTTTCCCGTTCAGTTTTGGACCGAGTAAGCCACTCTTTTTTACTTCACTCGGTATCGCGACCGTGGTGGGTGTGATGATTTTTATTAGTACCTTGCTGAGCGATCCCCAACAGCGCAACTACTTAAGAATTATGAAACTGCTGTTTGGGATCTTCTTTTTCGTCCATGCGGGGATTTACTTTGCTTTCGATCCAGCCTGGAACATGCCTTACATTCTCTACTGGTCAACGTTTACTATTTTTACTACCTTAGTCACCTGTTCATTGTTTGCACACCGCTCCCAGCGGGCGACAAACTTTTTCAATCGGTTTAAGTATAAAAAAGGTTGGGACTTTCGAGCTGAGCTACTTCAGCCCAAGAAAAAGTCAAAGAAATAAGGAGCTGTATGCCAGAATTACGATTAATTTCCCTCGGGGGAATGGGTAATGTCACCCAAAATATGTATGTGTATGAGTATGACAATGAGATGCTGCTCGTGGATTGTGGAATTGGATTTCCGGATTTACACATGCCGGGTGTAGATGTCCTGATTCCCGATATTTCATACATTCAGGATAAATTAAGCGAGGGTAAAAAAATTGTGGGCATGATCTTAACTCACGGCCATGATGACCATATTGGGGCTCTGCCATATTTATTGCCTGATTTACCGAAGTTCCCTTTATTCGCTTCACCCCTGACAGCTGGGTTTGCTCGAAACCGGATGCGCGAGACAGGTGCTGATCGTTCGATCCAAGTGTTAGCTTCTGGTGAAAAAGTGGAAATTAGTCAGTATTTTTCGGCTGAGAGTTTAGCCATGACTCACTCGGTGCCTGATACTCGTCACTACGCAATTTTCACCCCTGAGGGAATAATTTATCATGGTTCTGACTTCAAGCTGGATCAGGCCCCGGTAGATGGAGTCCTCCCTGATTACGACAATATTGAAGCAGTAGCACGACAAGAGGTTTTGTGCATGTTAATTGACTCACTCAGAGTTGAGCGTGACAACTGGACCAAATCTGAGTCGTTAGTTGGGCCGGTGATTGATCGATTGATGAGTGACACCCGAGGCATGTTTATCATGACCTTGATGAGCTCTCATATTCACCGAATTCAACAAACGGTCGATGCCGCTATTAAACACCATCGAAAAATTGTATTCATCGGTCGCTCTGTGGAACAAAATGTTGATGTAGCGATAGAGTTAGGGAAATTGAGTATTCCTAAAGGCAGCATGTTAGACAAGCGCGAGATCAATGATCATAAAGATAGCTCGCTGTGTATTATTATTGCTGGCAGCCAAGGACAAGAAGGTTCGTCATTGATGCGAGCCGTTTACGGCGAGCATCCAGTCTTGCAGATTCGGTCTCAAGACAAAGTCGTTTTTTCGGCTGATGCCATACCAGGTAATGAGATCAACTACTACGGAGCCATTGATGAGCTCTGCCGCAATGATGTTCAGGTTATTTATCCTGATGTAGAGCCGGACATTCACCAATCGGGTCACGCCAGTGCTCCAGAGCAACAAGAATTACTTGACTTGGTAAGGCCCGATTATGTAATGCCAATTGGAGGTGCGGATCGACATCGAACCAAGTTCTTTGAAAAAGTTGCGCGACCACTTAATTACGATAAGGCTCACGTCCTGCGGCCAGCCATGGGAGAGGTCTTGAGTTTTTCTCAGGGAAAAGCCAGAGTCAGCGAAACCATTAACTTAGCACCTCGTTTAGTCGATGGATTGGGGGTGGGGGATGTCGGACCCATGGTACTCTCGGATCGACGGGCACTGAGTCAATCAGGTATGATTGTACTGGTGTTACCGCGACATCGCGGTGAGTTTGATCTGCACCAACTACAGATTGTGTCTCGAGGGTTTGTCTTTATGAAGGAAGCTGATGAAGTCATCTCTTTCATTAAGCAGACCGTAGCGGAAACCATTGCTGAAGCAGGCCAGAAGATGAAAGATGAGGAGTTAAAACGAACTTTAGAAAGGCGTCTGAGCCGGAAACTGTACAAAGTAATTCAGCGTGAGCCGATGATCACTGTGGTGTTTGTAGAGACCTAAATCGGGGGATAAATTCCCACTTGATTCATCTATCGAGAATGTGCTAAAACTATCCTATAATATTTAAAGTCCATGCCCAGAAAAAAGAAACCTCTTAAGCTTCACATCAAGACAGAGACCCTTCACTCAGTAGTGGCGGTGATTTTAATTGTGATCGGGATTTTGGTGATGGTGTCATTTAGCGGCCAAGGGGTGTTATTGGCATTTGTTTACAATATTTTGAGTAGTACTCTTGGCATGGCGATGTTATTTTTGCCGTTCGTATTCATTGCGGCTGGCTTGGTCATGTTTAGAACTAAATGGGCTTGGTCAAAACCCCACGTATTGTTGGGAACACTCTTTTTAATGTTTGGGACTTTGGGTTTGACTCAGTCTGGCAGTATTGGAGCAGACACCTTTCGAAACCTGGGTCAACTAATTTCTCCCGCTGGTAGCTATGCGGTTTTTGGCAGCTTTTTGCTTATTGGGATTTTAATCATGCTCCAGCTCTCAATCGCAGAGATTCTGGAGTTGGCAGCCAAGCTTAAACCTCCAGCCCCGGCAGTTAAAGGAAATGAAGACTATGCCAGTGAGGAAGAAATTAAAAAAGCCAGCTTTTTCCAAATTCCTAAGCTAAGTTTACCGTTTGGAAAAAAGAACGGTTTTAGTGTCAATGATAGTTCGCTTGCAACAGAAGCGGCACATGATGAGTCAAGCACCACGGCGGTGGTGCCGGCTGTAGTCGACCCAGCGCAAGTCGCGGAGTTAAGTGACAAAACTATTTTAACTCCCAACCCCACTCAAATTGTCTGGGATTACCCTCCCTTGTCCTTACTGTCATCTGCTCGGGGTGGGGAGGCTGATCGAGGTGATGTCAAAGCCAATGCTCAAATGATTGAAAATACCTTAGAATCATTCGGTATTAAAGCCAGAGTGGTAGAAGTCAATTACGGACCTGCTGTGACTCAGTATGCCCTGGAAATTACTCGGGGCACAAAGCTGTCCAAAATTACCTCCCTGGCAACGGACCTAGCACTGGCGTTAGCAGCCCCTACTGGTCAAATTCGGATTGAAGCTCCAATTGCTGGGCGAGCTCTAGTGGGCGTGGAGGTGCCAAATCACTCAGCCCAATATGTAAACTTAAGAACGTTGTTATCTTCGCCAGTGATGAAAAATAGTAACTCAAAGTTGGCTGTGGCCCTGGGAATCGATGTAGCCGGTAAACCAGTTATTGCTGACATTGCGCGGATGCCCCATGTGCTAATTGCTGGTGCTACTGGTTCGGGCAAATCGGTGGCAGTTAATACTTTCTTGTGTTCAATTTTGTTCCGCGCCAGCCCGAGTGAAGTTAAGTTAATTTTGGTTGACCCTAAGCGAGTTGAGTTGACTAGTTACAATAATATTCCTCACTTGTTGACACCGGTAATTGTGGAGCCTTCCAAAGTGGTTGCAGCCTTGAAGTGGTCGACTGCTGAGATGGATAAACGCTATAAACAGTTATCTGAAGCCGGAGTCAAGAACATTGAGGGGTATAACGAGTTGGCAGGTTTCTCAGCTATGCCTCAAATTGTGATTGTGATTGATGAGTTGGCTGACGTGATGTTATTCGCACCCGCTGAAGTAGAAGAAAATGTCACGCGAATTGCTCAAATGGCTCGGGCCGTGGGTATTCATTTAGTTCTAGCAACACAGCGGCCTTCAGTCGATGTCATCACCGGCTTAATTAAAGCCAACGTGCCTACCAGAATTGCCTTTAACGTTTCGTCAATGATGGACTCACGAGTGATTTTAGACAGTCCTGGTGCAGAAAAGTTATTGGGTCGAGGAGATATGTTGTATGTGCCACCAGATCAAGCAAAACCAACTCGGATTCAAGGTACCTATGTCTCTGATGCAGAAATTAAAAACCTAATTGACTTCATCAAAGCCGAAGGGCAACCACCTCAATACGAAGAGGAGATCACCAATAAGTATAAAGCCACCACGATTAAAGGCGGCTCAGGGGGCAGTGGTGGTGAAGACCGTGATGATTACTTCATTGAAGCCGTTAAGCTCTTTTCACAGTACGACAAAGCCTCTTCCTCTTTGATTCAACGCCGAATGTCAGTGGGATATGCACGGGCAGCTCGAATTTTAGATCAACTTTACGAAGCAGGCATGGTGGGACCAGCTGATGGCAGTAAACCTCGGGAAGTCAATCTAGGTCGGATCCGCGAGTACTTAGGAAGTCTTCAAGCAATCGAAAACTAAACATGGCAGCCTCCTCATCTACCAGTCGTTTTCCAAAAGCAATTGATCGCTGGTTCTGGTGGCTTTTGGCTGGATTAGTTGGCTTAGCAGCACTGGTCAGACTCTGGCGCCTGGCGGAATTCCCGTCGGGACTTCATCAGGATGAGGCCTGGTTTGCTTATAATGCTTTTCTGTTGTTGAAACGGGGGACCAATATCTATGGGGAGTACTGGCCCCTGACAGTTGATATGTGGGGAGACTATGTCTCAGCAGTTCACTCCTACATGATTGTGCCGTTCATAGCCTTGTTTGGAGTTAGCACCTGGGCTTTCCGGTTGACCTTTGTATTTTTCTCACTCAGTAGTATGGCCATTGCCTGTTACTTTATGTGGCAGCTGAGTAAAAATAAACAGTTGGTGTTAGGCACCGCTGCTTTGTTTGCGCTGTCTGTTTGGAATATCGTCATGACGAGAGCATCCTCCACAGTCATAATTGATACAGTGGCTTTGTTATTGACCAGTGTGGTGTTTTTTAAAACTGTTGAGTGGGGTAGTCGGGTGCTCAACTGGGGACAACGAGAAAAAATTCTCTATGCTGTGGGCTTGGCCACCAGTTATGCTTTAAGCATCGGTGCCTACTTTACTTACTTCACTTCACGACTTTTGATTCCGCCATTTTTGATTGCGTTACTGGTATATGCTTGGTGGGGTAAGAAGTTCAACAAGGTGGCGATAGCCGCAGCCATAGCCGTGATTTTAGCTTACATGGTGTTTCCGTTTGGAGTGATGCTGAAAACTCCGTATGCCTTAGGCCGGTACCAAGAAACTGCCATTCTCAACAGCAACACAGTCAAGTCGAATCAGTTCCAAAATATCACCCGAGCAGGACAGTCAGGTCTGCCGGTCTTAGTAACCAGAATGCTCTACAACAAAGTAGCAGTGAATGCCCAAGCATTTATGCGTCAGTACATGGGGTTGTTATCACCATCGGTACTGTTATTTCAAACGGCTCCACCCAAGCGATATGATGTTCCCAACGCGGGTGCGGTGAGCTACGTAGAGTACGCAGGTTTTATTGCTGCCATTGGAATTGTATTAGTGGGAGGACCTAAACATCGCTACTTCAAACTCAGTGTATTATTGTTGTTCTTAATTGCGGTAGCCGCACTACCATCTGCATTAACTGAAGACGACTATCCAAATATGCAGCGGGCAGTCATCATGACGCCATTTTTACAAATGGCAGCTGCTATAGGTTTACTCGCTACACTTGAGCAGTTGTGGGGAAAGTTCTCGAGCTTAGCTAAGCCGAAACAAATGGGAGTCTATGTAGCTTTGTTGCTGTTATTATCAGCCCCGACCTTTGGCAGTTATCTATTTGGATACTATGCCCAAATGAAGTACTCTTGGCCTCATTTTAGAAGTCGAGCGGGTGAGGAGTTAGCGATTTGGATAAATCAAAATGCTCATGATGAGCCTATCCTGATGGAGCATGTTGAAGGCAACTTCTTTTATCCGTACTTATTTAATCAGGAAGATATGTTGAACTATCCGATTGAAAAATCGGGAAAATATTTTTTGACCGCTAACAAATTTAGCATCGGTAATCGGACATTTGTGCGTGACCTCTGCGCCTCATCAGAAATACAACGAACTGACTATACCTACTTAATCATGTATGACCTGCATGAAAAGTGCCGGTATACAGACAACATGGTTCAGGTTTTTGCGGCTAACTATGACGATGGAGACCAGGGTTTTGGCGTGTATCGCCGAAAAACCGCAGCTGAGCTCGGTGTTATGGATAAGATAGAAGCAGGACTTTAATCCCTCTTTATTCCCTAATCCAGCATCTGGCTTGAGCGCGAAACTAATAACGGCGCTCCTCTCAAAAATCTCTTCACCCGTATTAAACAGGCACTTGTCAGAAAATCACAACCGCTATAATAGCCGTATGGTTTTACCATTAAGTACATTTGAGCGTTACGAATATAAGTATCAATTAAATCATCTCCAATATCGTCAACTTCATACTTTAATTCGGGACCGTTTGAGCCCTGACGAGCATCAGGTATCTGAAGCTGGTTATGTCGTTGATTCTTTGTATTTTGACACACTAGACCATCGTTCTTTTTGGGATAAAGAAGGCAGTATTGAAAATAGATATAAAGTTAGGTTGCGTCGCTATCAATCTGAATCGAAAATATTTCTAGAGATTAAAGAGAAACGCAATGAGGATATCTCAAAGTATCGAGTGGCATTACCTGGTATGAACGATCAATTAGTAGATGAAAACTTTTTGAACCAAATTCCAGGTATTCCAGATAAAATTAGCCACAAAGTATCAGTAGCACTCTTTCATCCCGAACTCTCTATCCGCTATCTCCGACAAGCATTTATATCAGACCACTTCACCAAGCTGAGAGTTACCTTTGACTATGATCTTGAGGCGATTCAACTTAATAGTGAGTGCACCACGACCAATGCCTTTACCGGGCTGTCCTTGCCCTTTCAGTCACCAGACGAACAAAAGATAATTATAATGGAGATTAAGTTCTCGACTTTACTACCTGTATGGCTACTTCAAATTCTTCAAGAGTATAATTTGCAGAGGCAAAGTTATTCGAAGTACTTTATGGCCCACCAAACGCTTCAACAATACAATCTGCCAGTTTGTGACTATCAATCATTCTATTAATTTGGTATGAAAGTGACATGGATTTTCTCTCACAAATTGGTAGCACGACAACCGCCTCCACTCAAAGTTTTTCGACGATTGTGGTCATGTCACTGCTGGCAGTGGTGTGCGGCATCATCTTGGCACTCGCGTACCAGATCACTCACCGTGGCTTCTCGTACTCACAAACTTTTGTTCACTCACTGATTCTAATTGTATTGATCACCACCTTAGTGATGTTAGTTATTAGTGGCAATATTACCCGAGCTTTCACCTTGATCGGGGCATTATCCATTATTCGTTTTCGTTCGGCAGTCAAGAACAGTTTAGACATCGTCTATATTTTTGCGGCTGCAGTCATCGGTATGGGTATTGGCACTGGCTCATCTCAGCTGGCTATCTGGAGCACTGTGGCCATTGTCACGGTCTTATTCATACTCAACTCGATTCATTTTGGTTCACCAACTCATCAGCATCATGTCTTGAGAATAACCACTCAAAAGAAGTCTGCGCCGGAAAATATGGAAGAACTACTATCGCCGTACGTTAAATCTTTGAGTTTAATTTCGGCGCATTCGTTACAAGCCGGAAAACTAACTGAGTTGACTTTCTTAGTACAGTTTAAAAAATCGACACCCAGAGTACAAGCTATCACCCAGTTACAGAAGTTGTCATTTGTGACTCAAGTTTCACTTCTCTCACCACAAGGAGGTTCTTCAGAATAGTGAACCGACTTCTGTTATTTTCAAAACTGCACAAAGAACGTTTGCTATCATTGATGGTTGCTTTGTTGATGCTAATTTCAGGGATAGTTGCAACCGGAATCTATCTTGATAACCGAGAAAAGAGTTTTAAGTTAGTGGGGTTTATAGACACCCAGAACTGGGAATCAAAATCAGATATCAAGATCACAAACGTGGAAAATGACATTGTAATTGATACTACGGAAAGTGCTTTATCTGTCACATTTAATCTTACTCAACCGATGGTGTTAAATTTGAATAAGTTTGATACTCTAGCTCTAAATATTACTCCGGGTGAAGAGATGGCTAAGCTGAGCATCGCTCTAAAAAATCCTCAGGCAAATCACCAGATAATTTGGGATCATCATGATGCTGATATAGGACGCTGGGGAGTTCCCCTACCAGCTGAGGAACAGCCGGTCCTGGCGAATCTGTTTCTCTCAAAAAACCTCGGTTTTAATACGGATGAGTTAACCGCCGTCACCTTTACCTTTACCTTTACTGAGGCGAAAGCTCGGACTATCAGACTAAGTCAAGCGAGTTTGATCGATGATCCACAGCAGTTGAATCTAAATGATTCGTACGTGAATAATACTAAACTACCTGTGTATGAATTAAAGATTTCTTCCAAAGATAAGGCACTAATGGATGACGATTTACCCGATAGTGGTTGGTCTTGGACCGATGCTGAGTTAACTGATATCAAAAACCGGCATCTATACCAAGTAGATGCCCGATATCGGGGAGACAATAATAACCACTACTACTACTGGAAAAAATCCTGGCGGTTTAAGTTTCAGTCAGATGATCTCTTGGATGGACAGTATCGGAGCTTAAACTTTATTCATCCTAAGCAACATTTAATTGGGGACTGGTTGCCATACTTGTATGCTCAAGAGCGTGGAATCGCCGCTCCCGCGGCTTGGCCAGCTCGGCTAGTTATTAACGATATTGATTATGGAACATTTATGGTGGTTGAACAAATTGATGAGGATTTTATTGAACGCCAAGGAATTAAAGATGCGAGCGTGTATTTTGGAGACCCCTCTAGAGGGAATATCTTGGATTTTGGAGAGGAAAAGGTGTTGCTGTATGACAGTAAAAGAATGTGGAGTGAACAGTTGAAGTCAGATAATTTAGAAGTTATGCGCTACGATCCTTTGGAGAGACTACTGAGTCTAGTGCGCGAGTCAGATGCTGACTTTATCCATAATATAGAGTCAGTAATTGACGTTGATAACTACTTAGCCTGGTATGCAACGTACTACCTTTTTGATTCAAATCACAACAGTGCTGTGCATAACAGTCGAGTTTATTTTGACACAGTCACCGGTCAGTTTACTCATATTCCCTGGGATGTGATGCCGGGGAATGCCATTGCCATGCAGCTAGAGCCTCATTTCGCAAATACTTTGCTGACAAAACGAGTATTTGAGCAGCCAAAATATCTCCATCAGTTAAATAAATTGTATTGGCACGAAGTAAATACTTTTTTTGATGAGAAAACCTTCAAGCAGTTAGCTCAAAAAATATACGATCTCATTGACGCTGAAATCGGGAATGATAAATTTGCTAATAACCAAGATTATTCACAACGGTGGCGGAACGTGATTGATGAAAAATATACGCTAGGGAGAGTTAGATGGTTAAAAACTCAGCTAATGTTTGCACGAGCCTGGCATAACTGGTTCCCAAGCTCGGGCGAAATGGATGGTCAAACTGCCCAATGGGAGCTCCGACTACTGATTGACGGATACTCAGGGGTTAATGAACTGCAGTTGAATACTGGCTCCTTTGAGAATGTCGCTTTGTATGCAGATGTGAATGACAACTCTCGTTTGGATGCAGCTGACCAACAGTTAGAAACAATTAAAAATTTCAACGGTCGCAACTGGGTGCAGACAATAGATAACTCGGTTATCTTCATGCCCGGCAAAAAAGACATCTTTGTTCCTCAATATGAATTGACGGGGGGTGTTAGAGCTGTGCAACTTGAGCCTTCACCGGCTACAATTTCGGTTTTGGTGGCCAGCACAGAAAAAATGACTCAACAGCCTACAGTAGTGGAAGTTAGAAACGCCACTACAGGGGAAATACTTGCCGTTCCAGCCACCTCTTCTGCCGCTGTCAGAAATGTGAGTAGTATAAAACATATTGTAGGCTTACCTCAAAAAGAGCTTGTTTGGTCTGGAACAATGACATTAACAAAAGATACGTTCATTCCTCCTGACACCGATCTAATCATTCAACCTGGTACAACTATCTTAATTGATCCCAAAATTAATATCTGGGTCTGGGGAGGTCTCCAAGTGAGAGGAACTAAAGATCAGCCCATTTCTATCCAACGTAGTCAGCCGGGATTTTGGGGAACTATTGCCATTATTGGATCCTCTCAGGCAAATTCTTTTTCACACTGCAGCATTGAGGGTGGGTCAGGCGGTTTTTTTGAGGGCACAGTGGTGACGGGGCAAGTGGCAGTTCATGACGGTGAGGTAACTATTGACACCTGTAGTTTTATGAATAGTAATGGTGACGATGGTTTCAATGCCAAGAGAGCCAAGGTGGCCATAACCAACTCTATTTTTTCAAACAATAGCCGTGATGGGCTAGATGTGGATCAGAGTAATGGCACAATTTCTAATTCTCATTTTGGATCAAATGGGAATGATGGCATTGATGTGGGTGAGAGAACCACCTCGCTGGTGATTAGTGAGAGCTCAATTACTGGAAGTGGCGATAAAGGTGTTTCAGTGGGGGAAGAGTCATCAATCGAGATTAAAGGAAGTGAGATAAGGGGAAATGTCCTAGGTGTGGCTAGCAAAGACCGCTCGCGAGTTACTATTGAAAACAGTCTGATTGTCGAAAATCATGTTGGTTTAGCCTTATATGAGAAGAAGAATGATTCTGGGCCGGGTTCAGTTATAATAACCGGTACCACTGTGACTGGGAATAATACTAATCTAGAGACCGAGGGACCGAGTAGAGTTTGGAACTTAGATATTTTTTGGCAGCGTTGGTTGTATCGGTGGCAGCCAGGCATGGCATAATCAGCTATGACTCTATACGAAGGTGAGTTAATTGCTACAGCCGAAATTCCCAATCTAGATCCGCTGATGGTGGTGGCTGAAAAAATTTCGGTCAATCTGCCAGAGGAATCAAAGGAAAGGATTTTTGCAGCCGTGGAAGTAGCTAAAAAATTGGTAATGAAGCTACAGCTAAAAGAAACAGCCTTGTCGTTGGAGTCGGCTGAGCGTTGGGAAAGAACAGTCCTGCTACTAGGAATTGCAGAGCAATGGCAGGACGCTGATCTAAACCACAAAAAAAAGCTTTTACGTCAGCTGAGTCAGTTATATGGCCAGGATGCTCGTGAGAGATCTTTGCCTTACCACCATCCGGAGGATTCCCAAGAGACTGACAATACAGGAATTTATTTGTTGTATGTCTACTGCTACTTTGACGAGCTCATAGAGCTTTTCCCCGAACTCTCACAAGATCCTGACGCTGATTTTGATGATGTATTAGCTTTGGTTCAGTCGTACTCTACTCCTCAAAAAATTAAATTGGGAAACCAACTGAATGATTGGCTCTTTACGCATAAGGCAGAAGAGATGGTGTACAAAGGCAAACAAGTGGGGATTGTACATTTGCCGTTTAATCATCGATTTGGCGTAAGCGGTGCCAACAGTATATTGAAAAAAATTCATACCAGAATTAAAACTCCCGAAGAATATCAATCCTTTCCATTAGCCTTTACATTAGGAGTTGGTGAACAGAAAGTAGTAGCTTTGAAAAAGCATTCTCAAAAGATGCTTAAAATTCACGAATTCAATCATGCAGTCTATCCAAATCTGTTTATGTCATTAGGAGACGGCCTTAATGAAGCTGTCACGGAGTGGCTGACTCGTCAAGAGATTAGTGGAATGAGTCCACGAACCGCTGCCAACATCCAGCTTGAGGAAAAAATTAAACAGAAATTCTATTTTGGCAATAAATATGAGCAGCTAATGGCAGAAATATATTTTGGCTTTGTGCCTAATCTATCATTTACTCCGCTTTTCGGCGACACGTTGGCTTACAATGCCGAGGTGTCATTCTTAGAAAGAAGGTTCGCAGCTGACCCACTCTTCAAAGAGCTACTTTTAGAACGTTATAGATCTGGCACAGCAGAATCTGCAACAGCGCTTGCTAACTACCTGGTGAAATGTCATGGTTTGCAGGGATATCTTGATTTGAACCTCATGAATTATAACTCTCAGAGATTGAACCAAGCCAATACGAACGTAGTTGGTTATCTCTCACCTCAGGAAGTAGAGGCAAAAGTGTTTGGTGGAGATGAGGGGTAATGAACCCCTGTCCGTAAGAGCGAACTCAACATCATCTACAGACATAGATCATTCTTGATATTGATAACGAGGTAAATGAACAAGCCGAGCGTTACCAATCCATAGCAAAAGGCTTATGACTTCACACTATGCGATGAAGTCTGTCACACTGATTGTGTTTCCACCCATTAGTCGTCACCAGTGAGAGCGAGTTAATGAATGCCAGATTAAGCGAAAGCGAAAGCTGGAGTTGTTGCGCCTGCAACGTAATCACTGGCTCGGTTAAGAGCGGTAGTGACGTAGTCACGAGCGTTTCGAACTGTTCTAGCAATAATGCCAGTTAGATTTTTGACCTTGTTTTAACTCTCTAGATCAAAGAGTGTCTGCAGATGTTAAGGAGCAATCACGTCGATGCAATACATCCCCGTAAGGCCTATATTGTATCATTTTCCGTGAGCCAAAACCAGTCCATGAACTTGTAGATAGCCATGGGCTTTTAAGACTTTGGCGCACTCGTTGAGAGTTGTGCCAGTAGTTGTGACATCGTCTATGATTAAAACAGAGTCTGAGAACTCAGCAGCCGGAACCAGGATCTCGAAGCTTGAACTGAGATTATCCAAGCGTTCAAATTTGTCGCTGAGTGATGCCTGACTAACAGTGTTTTGAGTGCGAAGCAGGAGTGGTTGATAGGGAATGTTCATAAGTGGTGATAAATGTGTAGCAATTTCTTCTGCTTGATTGAAACCTCGATCGCGTTGTCGATGAGGATGTAATGGTACTGCAGTTATGACGTTACAGACTGGCATCACCGTGGTGTACCGCAAAAAATCAGCTGCCCAGTGACTCATACCTCTGGCATTCTTGTACTTGAATTCATAAATAAGTTTTGAGAGAGGGCCGTTAAACTCAGCGGCTGCTGTTAATGAATCTAGATAGTGGGGTGACAACTTAATGGTCAGCGGCAAGGCATAAAAATTGATAGCATCATAACAACTATCACACATATAGCTACCAATTTGACTGCATCCAGCACAAAAGCGAGGGAATAGTATATCCAGAAGCACCCGTTGAATATACGGAACATTTTTTACATATTCTGTAGTACGTAAATATTAATTGTTTTGAGTTTGTAATTGAGTCTTTAATAGCTGCAGCTGTCTGTCATCTGGGTAGAGCGGTAGTAACTCTTCAATGAGTGTCATGGCTGCAGTACTTTTATTCTGGCGAATATAGAGCAGTAGCAAATTGAGTTTGGCTAACTGAAAGTTACTATCTAAAGCCAAGGCGCGCTGATATGCTGCTTCAGCATCTGCGATATTGCCTAACTGAGCGTAGGTATTACCTAAGTTGTAATGGGCTTGAGGGTAGTAGTCTCCCATTGCTATAGCCGTCAGATATTCAGGAACAGCCTCTTGATATCGGCCAGCATCTGCAAATGCGTTGGCTAAGTTGTTGTGCAACCGAGCCGAGTCAGTATATCCAAGGGTATAGGTGTAAAAGCGAATAGGATTATTCCAAATATAGTTTTGGCGGAGAGTTAAAACGATATAAATAGTCATAAGCAACATCAATAAAAAATGAGTAGAATTTCTTGACAAAGTAAAGATTCTCCTGAATCGATGATAGCTAAAGAGAAGTGACAGCCAACTAGCGATTAAAATACAGAAGCCTGCTAATGGTACATACAGCCAATGCTCATAGATCATCCCATTGATGGGAATAATTCCTGAGACGGGAATTAACATGCCAATAAACCAAGCAGAGCCCATCCAGATCCACACCGTTCGGTTTCGATTCCTTTCCAGCCAACCAGTTGCGAAAACAGCAACGCTTAACCCAGTGGTCAGCCAAGGCCATATTGACACGACTGAAGTAACTACTTCAGTGGTTCGCTCCATGTGCAGTGGATATGGCCACACAATTAACTGCAGATATACCCAAATGGTTCGGGAGAAAGTGAGAACTCTGACCAACAGACTTTGTCCATACTCGGTTCCTGAATATAAGACTTGGTCGTCAAAGCGCAGCACCGTTGAGCGTAGAGCCAGATAAGTGAAAGAGGTGATGGAGATTAAAACTAAAGAAATGAGTGTGGAGCCGTGTTTTTTTATGAAAACCGCTAGATTTTCTTTTGAGTCTACCCAATAAACACCTCCTACCAGCCAGTATAAGCCCATAGTGGCTAAAGCAATTTCTTTGGCCATCAGACTCAGGCCAAAACTAGCGACCGCGACCATCCCTAAAAAAGTGGGAGATAGTTTTAAGATTCGGTCGCTTAAAGTCAGCGAGACCGGCTTTTTTTCCAGAGCCAAGGAAAAACAATACAGACCAAAAAAACTGAGTGCTGCATAGAGAGAATCACCCCGTGAGTTGATGTAAGTAACAGCCTCAGTTTGCAGCGGATGAAGTAAGAAAATTAACGCAATCCAGAAAGCTTGGTTGCGCAGCTTTAATTTTACCAACAGTAAGTAGAGAAATATTCCCGCAGTAATGTGTAAAGCAGTATTGGTGAAGTGAAATGCAATTGGCTGTAAACCCCAAATAGCATGATCAACGGCGAAGCTCAGAGAGGTAAGAGGTCGATAGTAATTGCTGATTACATTTGCCCCGGCGACCGTGTTTTGAGTCAAGAGGTTCTTCAAATCAAACGAGGTGACATAGACATTTCGGTAGATAAATTGCTCATCATCCCAGAGAAAGTGATTTTGGAAGGAAGGTAGATAGGTGAGAAAGGTGATCAGTATCAAGAGCCAGAGGGAAAGTCTTTGGGACACGCTCTAAGCGTAACATAGTAGCAGGGGAAAGGCAGATGGTGGCCGCTAAGGGACTCGAACCCCTGACCTCTCGAATGTGAATCGAGCGCTCTAACCAGCTGAGACTAAGCGGCCATGAACCCTGATTATAGCAGATGATACTTATCAAATATGGCTTTTACACCATCACTGGACTCGGTGCGAAACAGTTCAATCCGAATCTGTGAAGCGTTAGGAATATCTTTGACATACCAACCCAAATGTTTCCTCATCGGCAGAAAATGATATTTTTCAGTCTTACCATAGGTTTGTTCATATAGACGAGTGTGCTCGAGAGCAATCTCAAAATTTGAGGCAGTGGTAGTATCCGGGGCGGCATCTGTAGTTCTCAGGAATACTTTAGGATTTCCCATGGCACCTCGCCCAATAAGAACGCCGTCGACACCATAGGAATCAACTTTTTCTAAAGCCTCGGCCATAGTTTTAACGTCGCCGTTTCCCAGTAACAGCGTATCGTGCTGATGTGCCAGCTTGGCAGCTTTCCCAATTTCTTCCCAATCGGCTAAGCCACTATATTGCTGGCTCAGGGTTCTTCCATGAAGGGCAATCGCTTCCAGATCTTGGTTTAACAAAAAACCGATCCACTCAAGTGTAATCTTTTCACCGAAACCGATTCTAGTTTTAACTGAGACCGGAATATGCCGAGTATTTTGGTATACCTCGGGAAGCAGCTGGTGCCGTGCTTGAACCTGCTGCCAAATCGATTCAGTGATGTCGGGAGATGATTCTTTTTGAGCCCCTTGTTGCCACTCCTTAATTCCTTGTTTGACCGCTTGAATGAGTTGGGCCGCTAACTCAGGGGTGCGAATTAAAGCAGCGCCCGCACCGCTATGAGCCACATTTTTGGCTGGACAACCCATATTAATATCAATCCCATCAAATCCCAGTTCACACAGCACGATAGCAGTTTGGCGGAAGTAATCTGGGGTGGTTCCATAGATTTGGGCTATGACTGGTCGCTGAGTTTCATCAAAAAGGAAATCATCGAGTAATCGTTCAGCTCCATGACAAACTCCCTCAACACTAGTGAACTCGGTGTAGACTACCGACGGCCGGCCATATTTTTTTTGAATGTGGCGGAATGGATGATCACTCACGCCATCCATGGGAGAAAGTCCGATAATAGGTTTTTCTAGGGTTTGCCAAAATGAAGCTGAAGTCATCACCAGGTATTATACCAACCCAAAGCCCCGAGCTGATCAAAAGCTCGGGGCGGCCTGGTGAGGTAAAGAAATCTGGCTTTAATGCTGTTGCAAGTGAAGCAGCTGTTGGAGTAGGTACTGCCTGGTGTTTGAGCTAAAAAGCTTGGGGTGACGGTTAATTTCTCGAATCATTAGCTCAGCAATGTTTCGTTGGTTTCTCAGAGGCAGATCTTGACCCAAGGCGCAGAGTTTATCTATGGCGAGGTACAGTAAAGCATTCATCGGTACCCCTGACTTTTTAAGCCACTGCCAGTCTTGGCGGAACTGTCTCAGACTGCCTTTAGGCTTAAGCTGGCTTGGTTTGCTCGATGAGTACTCAAGCTGTAGTTGTAAGGGATTCGGACCCACCATGCCTGAAGGCTGAAATGAGCTAGCATTGCCTTGTTTATCATAACTAAATATCTGTAGCTGGTATGGCTTCAACTGTGATTGAGAGACTGAGATGCTGTAGATACCGTCCGCAGGCTTGGGAAGGTACGTCTGAGTGAAAGTAGGAGATGATTCCGGACTGTTATTCTCAGCGGTGAGCGTGTCGATAACAGCTTCTAAGACCATGGTCTGACCCTGCGAGTTCTTAACGGTTATCTGCAGCTGGGGCTGATGGACTAAGAGCAGATAACTTAAGTCTGTTTGTGTCGGCTGGAATAGTCGGGTAGAAAGCAAGGGTTTGTTGAGGCTAGAAAAGGAAGTGTTTTCTTTGGCCGGATCATGAATTAGCAAATCTACTGGATCACTTTTGTTGCCCTTACCGACGACAAAGTGGCCATCAACCTGAAGTATCACCGGCTTTTGGTGTGTGATCTCAGCTTGAGCCAATGACATATCTGCGCCATTTTTGGCTGAGTACTCAAGTTTGGGTGTGTTGAGGTTGCTGCTGATGAGTCTGGTTAGCCGAGTAACTGCTAACCAGTTGAGAGCCCCATCCCCCACATAGCCATCAGGTTGAGATTTTAACCAAGTATTCAGTGTTTGAGGGGTCAGAGGTTGGCCACTGGGTAAAGTATGCATTCCATAGAACTGCATGATCATGGCCATCGAAGTTAAAGCACAGCCCCAGCGGGAAATGGTTGGCTGGTTCGACCATTTCCGAGCAGTGTCATACTCTTGACTTCCCCAAAGGGGATCATCTTGTCTCAAGAGTGGAACATTTAAGCTCACCTCTGAAGCTGAAGGGCTAGGATGGGGAGTGACTGGGGGAGATGGCTGGGGAACTGGGGTAGGGCTGGGGAGTGGCTGGCTGGTGTTATCCAGGGCTCGAACGACAATATCATCATAGAGTACCTTAGTGGGATAGGCAGAACCTGCCCCAGCAATCATGCTGATTTTTCCAGCATTGCCGTCGTAAGAGAGGTCTGCTTCATCCATAACCACTTGATTGTCTATAGTTAAGGTGATGTGACCGTTAAATTGTTTAATTTTGACTTGATAGGATTGACCATTTACTAGATTAAACGGCAGGTTCCGGCTAAACGGCACATAGCCGTTTTTGATTCGAGAGAAAATAAAGCCACCACTTAAAAAGTGAATGTCGTAGCGATTGGCATTATCTAGATAGCCAAAGGATAAGTTTCGGTCCAAACCTGCCAAGGGTGTGAACTCCAACTCGTACTCAATATTCTTCCAACTAGAATCCCAGAACTCATCTTTGGGAACGAGCTCGGATAAGGTACTGCCGGTAGTGATAGTCGCCTGAGCTTTTCCGTCCAGGACCTTCCAGCTGGCACCAGCATCTCTCACTGGCAGCCAACGATCTAAGCCAGTCGAAAAATCCTCACTAAACAAAATTACCTCTGCCCTAACTTGATGAGCACTAAAGTAGGTCATTAATGTTAAACTCAAGAAGGCAGTTACTATTTTAGTAGGTTTCATCATCACCACTCCTTTATGAGCAAGTTAGTACGCTTTTACGATCGATATCATCTGAAAAATAACCGGTTTGCCAAGGTCATTTCTTCAAACAACTTCACTTACTTTTATATTTTGAAATTGTTGCAAAGAGCTTGCATTCGGCCAGTTGCTCAAAAGAAAATTCTGGATTTAGGATGTGGGGTGGGGACGATGTCACTCTATTTAGCAGCACAAGGTGCGACAGTGACCGGCTTAGATATATCGGAAAGGGCAGTCGGAATTGCTCAGCAAGCAGCCCAGTCGCTAGAATTGAAAAAAGTGATTTTTATTCGTCAGGACGTACTAAAAAAAATCACTGGCACATTTGATGTGATAATTACCTTTGAAGTCATAGAACATATTGTTCAGCAGGATCTGTTTTTACACCAAATTAAAGCCTACTTAAAACCACAAGCAAAGCTGATTTTGAGCACTCCTTCAAATGAAAATTGGTTGTTTAAACTTGGATTCTATCGAGGATTCGATGCTGAGGTAGGTCATGTGCGCCGCTACTCCGAGCACAGTTTAAGAATGGTCCTCGAAAAGAATGGCTTCACCGTAGTGGAAATAAAGAGCGTGGAAGGGCCACTCAGAAATGTGTTGTTCACTACCAGGCTCGGTTTTCTAATCAGGTTTATCAAAGGCCCACTAGTTCCGTTGTTTCATGTCTTCGATATGCTCTCAGGAAAAGTATTCGGTTTTTCCGACATTCAAGTTATTGCTCAAAAAACATGAAAATACTACACATTGCGCGACTCTATGCTCCACACATTGGAGGTGTTGAAACCCATGTGGCTGCTATCAATCAACAACTACTGTCCAGCAACCAGGTTACCGTAGTAACGGAACAGTTTGATCAAAATCAACCGTTAAGTGAAGAGATTAACGGAGTGAAAGTGATTCGCTTACCGCATCACTCTGTCAATAAAAAACGTAAAACTTGGCAGTGGATTTGGTCTCAGCGACATATCTTTTTGCAAGCGAATATTGTCCATGTTCATGATATTTTTTGGTGGTTGTTGCCAATACTTCCGTTGATTGAACATAAAGTATTTACCACTTTTCATGGATGGGAGACTCAGTATCCCGTTCGGTGGCAAGCAAAGCTGCACAGATGGCTGTGTGCACAGTTTTCAGTAGGCACGATCCATGTCGGTGACTGGATTAAAGAATTCTACTGGGATAAACCAAACTTTGTGACATATGGTGGAGTAAGCCCAAGCGATTTGGTTTTAAAGCCTACGAAATGGGACCGTTCATTAGAAATTGTGTTTTTGGGCCGTTTGTCTCCAGAAAATGAAGTAGTAATGTACTGTCAATTACTGACTCAGCTACGAGAATTGGGAATAAAACATTCGATTGTTTGGGTGGGTGATGGGGAATTAAGAGGCGTGTGTGAAGAGTATGGAACGGTGACTGGTTTTACTGACCCGCTTCCTTATCTGTCAAAGGCAGGTATAGTCTTTGCCAACTCATACTTATCTATTCTTCAAGCTCAGTCTTTGGGAAAGGTAGTCGTTAGCTTGTATAGTCACGCTTTAAAACAGCGGTATCTAGAAACATTTCCGGGAAGCTCTGAGATGGTGATCGCCAGTAATCCAGAGGATGCTGTTGAAAAAATCAGAAAATTCATTGAAGATCCATCAAAAATTGATACGCAATCGTCCAGCACCCGTCGCTTTGCACGAACCCAAAATTGGGAAAAGGTAGCTGATTTGTATCAACGTTTATGGAAAAAGATATGAATCACCTTCGAATCTCAGTTGTAGTAACAGTTCTGAACGAAGAGAAAACGATACGGGCTTTACTAGAATCATTAAGACAGCAAACTTACTTGCCTGACGAGATCATCATCGTCGATGGGGGATCAACAGATGCAACTTGGAATATCTTACAGTCATCTAAAAGTACTGCTGGGAAACCAAGATTAGTTCTTTTGCAAAAAGAGGGCAATCGAAGTATTGGCAGAAACTATGGATTCCAGCAAGCCCGAAATGAAATAGTTGCCGTAACCGATGCTGGATGTTTCCCTTTTAAAAATTGGCTGAAGGAACTAGTTGTCACGTACGTTGAAAAGCAGGTTCGAGTTGTTGCCGGATACTATGAGGGACAGGCTAAAACTCCTTTTGAACAAGCGGTCATTCCATATGCTTTGGTAATGCCTGATAAAGTAAATCCGGCCGCTTTTTTACCCGCCACCAGATCGATGTTCCTGGACAAGAAAGTATGGAAAGAAGTGGGGGGATTTGATGAAAGTCTGAGCGATAATGAGGACTATGCATTTGCCAAACAAATTAAAAATAATAATATTGCTCTAGCCTTTACTAGTAAGGCAATCGTTACCTGGTTCCCACGTTCTGATCTAAAAAGCTTCGCTAACATGATTTATCGGTTTGCACGAGGCGATGTGCAAGCAGGGATTGTCAGACCTAAAGTAGTGTTTATTTTTATTAGATACATCCTGTTTGTAATTGCAGCAACAGTTCTACTGGCGTTAGGTCAGCCGCTTTTAGTGTTGGCTAAAGTTGGGATCTGGCTTTGTATTTACTCTCTATGGGCAATTTTCAAAAATATCCGTTATGTGCCCCGTGGCTGGTATTGGTTGCCAGTGTTGCAGTTAGTTTCTGATGTGGAAGTGATGAGGGGGAGTCTAGCTGGGTTTAAGAACAGCAGAAAACCATGATGCGGAAGGGGCGGGACTCGAACCCGCGTATCTGTAAACAGATGCCGGTTTTCGAAACCGGTGCAATAGCCACTATGCGACCCTTCCAGGTTTGCGGTTTTGGTTCAACTGCTGCCACTCAGGGGAAATGTGCACCCACCAGGAATCGAACCTGGATCAAAGGATCCGCAATCCTCTATTCTATCCGTTAAACTATGGGTGCTACAGATCTGTATTGTAAGTGAGGACGTGCTTTTAGTAAAGTTTATGCAGGTTTTGCTGGGGAATCCTCCAGAGGAATTTTTTGTTCAATCCATTCGGCAGCTTTGTCAAAGAAGGTTGGGGTGGGTTTTTGGTAAAGCAATACCTCGGATAACAACTCTCTCATAGCATCTTCTGGTAAATCTCCCAGAAGCAGTGTTAATCTGCCAGGAAAACGGGATACCTCAAGATGAAGCAGAGCAGTGTCATACTTGGTGGTGAACCAAAAGCGTCCCAGTTCTTCCCAGTAGTACAAGTTGCCTTCAATTCGCACGCCATATGTTGAGAAGGAGTGCTTAACCATCACCGGCGGAACTACTGATAGCACATAGGCTAAGAAACCGACGGAAATGACGACTGCAATTGGCAGAAATTGACCAGCGAAGAACAAGATTAAGGAGATGAGGAGCACTAAGATGGCTACCGTTGAAAAGTACTGACGGCTTCGCTGTTTAAATGGCCTGCTGGGAGCTTCCCACTCGAGAACAATCTCTTCTGGCATGGGTTTGTTGACACCAGGAAAATTGCCGTAGTCGGGTGGAGAGGAGGTGTTTTGAGATGGTGCTGACTCAGTTTTAGGTGTGGCGTTAGGTGTGGGTGGAACGGTTGGGGGTACAGTTTCTGTATCTTCTTGCGGATGAAGCGGATAAGGGGCTCTGGGCTCGGTCACCATAGCATCAGTGTACACGAAATCAGCTGCCGAGACAAAGGGAGAGATGATACAATAATAGGCTGAAAGTCTCAGGAGAGTTGGCCGAGTGGTTTATGGCGCTAGTCTTGAAAACTAGTGGGCGCAAGCCCTCACAGGTTCGAATCCTGTACTCTCCGCAACAACTGAAAAGTTCTGATAGACCCGTCCTTTTACCTCAAATGGGTTGATGGGGCTTGCTAAATTTCCTCGATTTGAACATTTTTCGTCTTAATAGCCGCATAACTTGTGCAATCTGTTGTTATAATGTACTCAAATGGACCACTTTAGCGAACAAAAACTATCAAAAATATTTTTTTTAAATACTCATAACTCACGGCTTATTGGTTCTCGTGAGTCAACGACTTTAGATTTCAAGCAAGCCTTCCACACAGAGCTAACCTCTTTGGCTGATTATGCTAAAGCTATGGCTTCTTTTGCAAATAAAGAAGGTGGTTACTTGGTATTTGGCGTTAAAGATAAACCACGAGAGTTAATTGGCGTGGAAAGAACCCACTTTGATCAGTTTGATCCAGCTCCTTTTTCTGAAAAACTTAACGAATTTTTCCAACCAGCAATAGAATGGGAATCAAAAGTATATGACTGGAACGGCTTAAGTTTTGGAATAATTTATACATTTGAAGCAAAAAACAAGCCAGTTATGGCAGTTAAGTCACAAGGTGATATTAAGAGTGGTGATATTTACTATCGCTATAACGGTCGGACAGAACGTATCAAATATGCTGAACTCGACCAACTCATCAAAGATAAGATGGAAAAAGAAAGAAATGCATGGAAACGTATCTTTGATAGCGCAAATTCAATTGGCCCCTCGAATGCAGCTGTTATGGACACGATAGCAGGAACAGTTTCTGGTCCAGGGGGAACGCTAGTAATAGATGAAGCTTTGATTCCAAAAATCAAGTTCATTCGAGAAGGAAAATTCAATGAACGAGATGGAGCTCCAACTTTGAAGCTAGTAGGTGATGTTGTGCCAGTACCTATTACTGCTATACGTGAAAGAAGGGTAACGGTTGGCCAGGACATCTATATTTTCCGACCCACAGATGTGGCTCAAAAGGTTCATGAAAGAATTGGTAGAAATTTCACGATCCCTTTGCATACTAAATCATGGAAAAAATATGGAGGACACCCTTCTCCGAATGAACAACATAATCAATTTTCTGAGTATAAACCCAATGATCGAGTTTATAGATATTCGCAAGCCTGGATTGATTTCCTAGTTAACAAGTTAGCATCAGAACATGAATATATGCAGCTTTTAACGTTTCGAGACTAATAAATTTTTGCTTCTTAGCACAAACTTGGTTTTAATCATCCCCAGCACCTGTTGACGGTCTTCAGCTGTTCCTGTTCTTAAAATATGTTTGAGATATTCTTTGGCCATCTGTTCGTCATTTGGCTGAATAGCAGAGAGTTCCATTTCGGTGAGATTTCCAGAAAGATATTCCTGGTGAAGTACTTGTGATCTAAGTTTGTGAAACCGCAGGATGTCCTCTCTTATGTGTTTGGCTAGGAGGAATTGATTGATTTTGATTTCATCTAAATGGGCAATGAGCTGTTGAATTAAATCGCTCTCTGTTATGTAGGGTTCATCACAATCGTAATCAACAGATCTAGCACAGTGGTAATACACATGTTTTGCAAATCCACCGTACTTCAGTTTTTTATATTTTTCTTCAGCTGTTACACCGCCACCACAGCTCCCACACTTGCAGAGAATCTTGAACGGAAATTGTTTCTTATGCCAATTCTTTGGTGGGACAATAAGTTGTATCTGCACTTTTTCAAAAAGTTCTTTAGTTATTAGAGGTTCATGTGTTCCTTTGTACCAATCATCTCCATACTGAAATTCACCATAATAAAATGGGTTGTTTAAAGTTGCATAAATACGGCTAAGCGAAAGTTGTTTTCCTATCTTTGTAGTAAAGCCAATACTGTCGAGCCACCTTTTAATAGTTCTTCCGCTGTGACCTTGTTCACCGACTCGTTCAAACATTTGTTTGATAACCCAGCTCCGCTCTGAATCAGGAGCCACTGTGCTAATTCTATTTTCTCGAAGAATGTTAATGTATCCAATAGGTGCAACCCCTGGTCTTATACCCATTTGACACTTTGCCCTGAGTCCACGTTTTACGTTGACGCCCCGATTGTCATTCTCTAACTTTGCTTGTGAGCAAAGAATCATCAGCAAGAACTTTTCATTGGGACTATTAGTAAAGCTTTGTGAGTACGTTTGAATCTTTAAAAGTTTTCCCTGATCCATTAAGTCGACCAAGGATCCTAAATCTCCAGCATTTCGACTCAGACGGTCAGGTGCCCACGTAAGAATGGCGTTGTATTTATCACTTCGAATATCACTGAGTATTTCAACGAAGAGTGGTCTAGCTCCTGATGCCTTCGCCGAATGACTCTCACGTTTGGTTTCGATAATCACGATTCCTTCACGCTCAGCAAGTGTGAGCATTTCCTTAATCTGAGAATCAATCGACATAGTTTGTCGCTCGTCTGACTCACTTGATTTACGGGCATAAAGGCAGTATTTAAGCTCTATCATTCAGACCTCCTTCAGTTGTAAGTAGTTGGTGAAGCCGCTTAACTGCCCATTCCAGCTCGCTCAAATACTTCCGATCTCGAGCCCCCACATAGAACTTCAGTGCCAGTGAACATTGTTCAAGAATATCTACCGCTTTTTGGAGTTTTTGATCTGGTATCGTGTCTTTCATTAGGACACAAGGTACCGCGATTTTGTGGTAAGTCTAGCTATGGAATTACTGACTAATTTGGCTGAGGTTTTCGAAAAGTGTGATAAGTTTCTGTGTATCTACTTGTCCAAGATCCCATTTCGCCATAATGCCGTATTTTCTTACTTCAGATAGTAATTCGGCAGGGATTTCCAGTGAAGACTGAATTGCTTGAACGAGTTCATGCTGGCGATCAGGATTATTACACCAAAAGTCTAGTGTCTCACCAGCTACACCACCATTCACTCCAATCGTAACTGTAAGAGCATTCTTTTCGTTGTTGGCAAAGGTGAAGTAGAAATTAATATTCTTAGGACTTTTACGACTGGATAAGCCTGTTAAAGATATTGCTCCTGATTGAATCTTCTTACTCAAGTCAATCACTTCTTGAATAGTAGGCTGTGCATTCGGATCGAAAGCTTGAATAAACTCTTCATCCGTAATCACCGTTTCAATATTAACTTTCCGACTGCCTATATCCTTCTTAACCTCAGCTCCAAAGAGTTTGGGAATCATAATCTCGAAACTCTCATGCTGATAATACTCAAGCTCAACTCCGTAAATATCAAACTTACTATTTTGGTTCATGTAGAGAATCAAATCCTTTAGTTGGTCATGGATGCTATCCATAAGGACTACAAACTTAAAGTTTCCTTCATTGAGATTGTTTTTCATTCGTTCCAGCACCACTTGAAGAGCATCATCGTCTAAGCCGTAGTACTCACTAACTTTATCGGTCATGGATTGTCCAAACTGCTTTTGAACATGGCTATTGAGTTGAAGAAGAAAGTTGTCAAAATCGCTATGAGATTTCCAGAGTGAGGCTCCGTAATCAAGTACCTGGGCGACTACGTTTCTCTTATCAGGATTTTTGTAGAGTTTCGTTTCCACTAAGTAGATTTCGCCGTCTCGATCAATTCCTACAGCATCAATCGGGGCCACTATTAGTGCTGAATTCTCTAGCAAGGATCAGAAGCTGAATGTCATCTTTAATATCGTAGAGAGGGATACTCTCTGGATTATCGTAGATGTATTGCTGGAGACGATTTTCCAAGCCAAAACTCAGCTTGTCTAATTTGGTTGCGTTTTTCCCATTTTGGGAGACTATTATTGGCATATTTCCTGGCTAAATGATAATCCAGAGTTAGCATAAAATCAAGATCAATACTCGAGTAATTTGCTAACTGTCAATAAGTGGTGCGAACTTCCTTCTGCCAGAACAATAGAGGGCATGAGAAAGAACGCCAAATTACCCAAAGTGCTTGGCAAAAAGGTTCAGTGTTTTCGCAAAAGGACTGGTCTCTCCCAAGAAGCAGTCGCCTTTAAAGTGGGAATTAGTCGAGCTTACATGGGTTATATTGAACAGGGTCGTAACGCTCCGTCTTTAGAAGTACTTCAAAAAGTAGCTAAAGTTCTCAGGGTTAAGTTGAGTGATTTGTTAAAAAAAATATTGAATTTTACCAATCAATTGAAGGTTGTTCTTTATAACGAAAATCTAACAGTAGAGTAGCAATACCTGGTTGAGAAAATCCTTTGCTTACATAAAGTTTAGAGACCTCTTCGTTAACAATTGCTAAAGCAAAGAATCCAAGTGCTCGCATTTCAGACTCAGCTATAAGTAAATTTACTTCCGCAGCTTTAAAAAGCAATGCAATTTCTTCTCCAGAAGTACCCTGAAGTAAGGCTACTTTGGCATCTTTTCTTACTCGGTTAATGTCTTTTTCGATCATATTGAGTCCTTTTTTTGTAGTATAAATGAAGAAATCACTTTTACACCTAACAGTCCAAACAATACCATTCGAATCGAATTAGTTGCACCCCAGCCCAATATCGGACTTGCAGTTGAAGAAAAAAGATTGCGGATAAGATTAGCACTAGATAGAAATGTAGTTTTATTGTTATTATTTGGAGCTAATTCCAGCAAGAATGCTGATTGATTAATTCTTAAAATATTCTCCATCAGGAAATAGATCCCTAGCCCCAAAATCCCAAGCCAAAGATTAGCTGTGGTCAATCCTAGCAAAGCCAATCCTGCAACTACTCCAGAAAAAGCAATCACTGCTCTGTGGGGCAATTCAATTCTTTCAGCAATAAAAGATCCTATGAGAGAAAATATTTTTAAACCAGCAAAGATAAATCCTAACTGAGCTACTTGCCATCCCTGTTGCAGAAGTGCCGGTTGCCAGAGTATTCGAGCAGATTCAAATAAAATTCCTAACGCAATAAATGTTGGTAAAAATGCCCGGTATTTTTGATAAATGTTACCAAGATCTTGAGGGTTTTGTCCGACTACATCATCTATTTCAAAACTACTATTATCAGTGGGTAGGAAAAGAAACAAAAATATAGCAGTAACCAACATGAAAAATGCCGCTACTGCAAAGGTCGCTTGAAGAGTGAACCAAGCAGTAAGAACGCTTCCAGTTAGCATGCCCAAAAGGGTGGCTGCCTCATCTGAAATAGTTACTCTGGCAAATAACTTCTTGTATGACAAGCCAGTTTTTGGGGTAATTGTGTCATGTAGGTATGTTTCTTCTGCTCCAGAAATTAGAGCCCAAGCTGAGCCAGTAAATATTGCACACAGCAAGAATCCAGCAAATGATTGCGAAAATAGGAATATTGCCATACCAAATGTATGTGCCAAGGTACCCATTATCAAACTATTCTTTCGCCCAAACTTATCTGCAACAACCCCAGTTGGCACCTCTAGTAGGAAGGTACTTAGAAAGAGTACCGATTGAACAATTCCCACTTGGGGCAATGTGATGCCTTGCTGAAGCATCCAAACAACACTGAACGGGATGGTTAAACCAAAGGCAAAGTGTTCCAGAAAAACTTTAATAAGATATTTCATAAATTGTAAATCTATTGTTGCATTATGATATGGTTTTTGCTAGCATGACACCCACTTATGAAAGAACATTATATCTGGAACAAAGAACGTGTACTACAGCGGGAAAATGATATCTATATTGACACTCATTTTGACGCAGAATCTGCTTTATCGTCTATTTCTTCAGCACTTACACCACTTATTGGAAACGAGGAACAGTTTCACCGATCAGACTTTCAAGCCGATGTTGCGCAATCACTCTCACGAGCACTTCCAGAAGTTCGTGAAGTCGCACATGATGCGCTAGATCGCATTTTGGGTGACATGCGTTTTACTGTTGTTAGAGGTTTGGGATTCATGGATCTACCTGAACCTATTAGGGATCTTTACATACTTGGCTTCACAGCACATATGGGAATCGCTACACCTACTGACAAAGTGAAGAAGAAAGTACTTTGGCCAGTAAAAGCTGATATGAACCCCACTGTCAAAAACCTCACCTTTTCACAGACACTAGGTGAAGCTGCTTATCACACAGATACTCAATACTTCCCTGAACCTGAAGAGATGTTCGGATTATGGTGTCTACAACCTGATAAAAATGGTGAAGGCGTGAGCGGTCTAGTCGATGGTCGTTTCATTATTGAGGAACTATCCAGAACAGACGAAGGTCGCAAAATGCTTGCTACTTTTATGCACACAGAGTTTCCATTTCGTGTACCGTCTGTTTTTACAGCTAGTGCGTCAGATGACACTGTGGAAGTATTCATGGCACCAATTTTAGCTGACAGACCACTTATTCGTTATCGCCGGGAAACACTTGATAAAGGAGTAGCTGCAAGTGGTAAGGAATTAACAGTTGATCAAACTACCGCAATTGAGCATCTAGATAAACGTTTGTTGGATGATGACATTGCATGTTCATTTCTTATTAAAGAGGGTGAAGTAGCTTTTGCGAACAATCATGAATTACTTCACAGTCGTTCTGATTTTCAAGATCCCAATCGGCATTTGATTCGTGTACGTATGAATCATCATGAAGATGGACTGAAAGAATCTAGATGAGAGAATATTTGCGTGGCAAATCAGCAATAGTTACTGGTGCTTCTTCAGGTATAGGCAGAGAAATTACTTTAGCTCTCTCCCGTGAGGGTGCAAATGTTCTGGCAGTAGCAAGACGAGAAGATCGTTTAAAAGAAGTATCTAAACTTGCTACCAACAATGGTGGAGAGATTGTACCTTATTCAGCAGACCTACAAATTGATGAAAGCTCAGATGCCATCGTGTCTGCAGCATTAGCTGCTTTTGGAACAATTGATATTTTGGTCAATAATGCCGCTTTTGGTAAAAATGAAGCATTTGTAGATTTGAATAAAGAAGATATTGATGGCATCATTAAAACTAATCTACTAGCTCCAGTATTTTTGTCCCAAAAAGTGCTGCCTCTTATGATTCAGAAGCAATCTGGTCATATAGTATTTGTTACATCTTTGGCAGGTAAACTGGGTTTCCCAGGATTATCTGCGTATTCCGCCAGCAAATTTGGCATTGAAGGTTTGGCAGAATCAATTCGAAGAGAAGTGAGTTCACAAAATGTGGCAATAACAGTTCTGCGTCCTGGTATTACAGATACGGAGTTCTTTCAAAATGCTAATATGCAAGAATTTGAAAAGCAATCTAGAGATTCTGGGAAACTTCACTCTCCTACTAGAGTTGCTGAAGAATTAGTTGCTAAAATAGAGAATCGTCCAAATGAGATTGTTGTTGGATCAGACAAATGGTTTCTGCGTATAATGCCATTCGTACCAGAAAGATTCAGATTTGCTGTCTTAAATCTGTTCGGTTAATAGAAAGTAAAGGATTTATGAAAAAAGCCCACCAATACCTCGATCCCGTTAATTATCAGCTTGTAGATACTGATCCTAAAGCAGGTGATGATTTCGCCTCATTTCTTAATGAATTAACCGATGTTCCATCATCATTGCCATTGCATAATCTTCATATCAATGAGGCTGGAATTACCAGTCAACAAATTGTTGTCAGTATTAAAGATATTGATGGTCGAGATTTTACCGTTCCGGTTGTTTGTGATGTTACCTTGAAAGTGGATTTGCATGAGCACCGTGGAATTCATATGTCTCGATGTGAGCAAGTGCTGTTTGATGCCGCAAGTAAAATTTATGACAATTTAGATGATTTTGCGATTGAAGTAGCCAAAGGGCTTCGTGAAAAACAAAAAAGTGAGACCAGTTATGTCAGAATCGTTGGTTCATATTTACATCGTAGACTAACGAGAAAGTCAAAGAAAGAGTCCCAAGATCGCATTTATCTTCTTTCAAACGTCACTATAAATAGTAAAGGAACAAAAGTCCAAACTGGACTTAAGGCATATAACATGACTGCATGTCCTTGTACTAAAACCTTTACTAAATACTCTATAGTTCCTAAATTAGTAGAACTAGGTTTTGACACAGACACGGTTCAAAAGATTCTAGACATTACTCATTCTGGCACTCATACACAGCGCGGCACGATTACTATCTTGCTAGAAAAAACATCTGACAAGATGACTCACGGTGCCTTACATCAAATCTTAGAAGAAAGTTGCCATCTAATTTATGAGTTGTTAAAACGTCCAGATGAACATGATCTGGTGGTAAGAGCTTTGAGCAAACCACAATTCACAGAAGATGTCGTTAGAGAAGTTGTCTACAACACATATAGAGCATTTGACAAGGCTCCTAAAGAAACACTGCTTATGGCAGAGTCTATCTTGCTAGATAGTATTCATATTCATGATGTTTGCACTATGATTGAACGCAGTTTCGGCGATATTCAAAAAGAGTTAGCTTAAATCACAATGTCGCGAGAATCACAGCCAGCAAAGACATATGATCTTAATTTACTTGCCAGCGTGTTGGGTAGAACTCAAGTCCTAAATTTGTCACCAGATACTTCGAGACAGATTGTCATGGCAACTGAAGAAGTAGTTAGTATTCTGGAAAATAAAACTAAGCCGCCTGTACCACATACAGAGCCCGGCTTGATAGATGAAGCTGTAAAATTTTCTCAAAAACTACAACGAATGGTTAGGAGCTCAAGAGCTGAACAAACACTGCCTCAACTTCAACGCGAGAAAATATTCACACTTTTAGACTCATTTGAGCAAGCATCAAGTGATCTTAAAAAAGGAAATCGTCAACAATTAATTTCACCACAAGCAATCGAAGATATGTTTCAATTTTATGGCATTTGGGGATCTGGCAGAAGCGAACTTTCGGCAGACTTGATACGTTGGAATGAAATGAATCATCCCATCGTGCCTGAAGCTTTAAAATTGCCCGTTACTCAGCAAGAGACAGATCGACTTATTGAAGTTATGAAACGTGTTGTATTGGGTCTTGAAGTACCTTTGTTTGCTTCAACTTATTTGACTGATCAACCTGAGAATTACCATCTTTTTTGGACAATAACAGCAGAAGGTTCTGATTACGTTACTCCTAAAAATTACAGCTTAGATACTCAACTTTCTTTTGACTTACCACACAACGTTGCTCATCTTGCCCATTTAAGCCTGCTCAGAGAAAATGGTGTGTATGGATATTTAGATGATATGGCATCACGCGCATTTTTTGAGGCTGTAGCTGTTTATTCTGAATTAGAGATTGTTAGGAAATTACAAGATGATCCTGAAATTCCTCAAGAAATTGTATCTACGTTTAATCCAGAGAGAGAATTATCGACTGATGATTTAAAAGCGTGGATGATTAAAGATAGAAGTTTTGAGTTTAGATTAAGAGCCTCTCGGCTATTAGCAGATATGCTTGCCGTTGAAGGCGCCCCTCTAGCAGAGATTGTCGATATTGTAGCAACAACCATACAGTTACCTAGAAAAGTTGCTGAGGCTGAAGTTCTTAAATACTTGCCATGGACTGGCCTAGGTGCCATTTATACACTTGGATATCGAAGACTAGAGCAGTCCATCACTGGTGTTAAAGATGTTTTGCATACTAGTCCAACCACAACTTGGCATGAGTTCGAACAATCACAAACACAATCAAGTTAATTCCAGACTAGCGGATCATTTGCAAGCGTTCGCAAGTTAAACCGTTTATAGCTACTTAGATCAGAGCCTCTGCTATACATTCCAGTCATCCGAACTTTTCCATAATCGAAGTTAACGCTCTTAGGCACATTATCGTCGTGCGTATACTCCATGACCTGAATCATTAGCAATGTAAACGCATCGACTAAGTCGTCATGCAGTTCGGAACCGAAGTTTACAATCTGATTGGAAGACGAAGCCTTCCAAGATGGCTTTGTAATAGCCTTAGAAAAATATTTAACGGAACGGGATATAATTAAAAGGCGTATCTTCCGAAATATATTTTTAGGATTCTCACAAGCGAACGACAAGGCAATTTTCCCATTAGAGAAGTTCACACATACGCTTTCTCAACTTAGTCAGACAGATATTCTGACTCTGAGGGATATTGATACTGGAAAAACAGAAGATCAAAACTACCAGGTTTATGGTAATAACCCAAATCGAAAAGAAAACATCCATAATTTAGTCAACTTCGGCTTACTCTTTGATACGACTGGAACGAGAGGTGGCTATCATCCAGCTAATTCTCCATTTGTAAGAATATCCCCTTTTGGTTTGGAATTTGTAAAATATATCAAAATAGATCATCGATAAAACAAGACACTCCCTTTTTATAGTGTCCCATTTGTCCCGTTTTTGGTAGAATTACCCTGGAATCACGATTTGGGAATGGGACAGTTATATCGGCCGCCGGGGTTCCAGACCCAGGTGCTCCGCCAATTCTTTTTTTAAGCTGGAAAAGCTCTTACCACTAATCGCTGGCTGTCAAAGGGCCCGGTGCAGGTATAGAGCGTTAACGTTTCTGTCTCAGTAGGCATGACCACTTCAACTTGATCAGGGGGTACCACCTGCAGCTCTTTAATGACGTAGATATGAGGCGAACCGTCTTCGGTGGTAACGATAACTTCGTCACCAACTTCAGCCTGGGATAAGTTGGCGAAAAGCTGCCGCCGGTTATGAGCATAAATCACTATATTTCCAGCCTCACTTGGTTTTGCTGAGTAGATTAAGTGCGAGGCCGAGGTATCTGAAGTTTCCCAAATGCCATTGGTAATTGCGGCTGGCGTAATAGCAGTATCAATTTTAGCGGTACCAATCTGAATAGAACTTGGTGGACTAACTGGAGTGGCGATATGTTCCGTGATAGCCAAAGGAGCTGAAACTTCGAACGACAAAATTGTACGCTGATACAACAAATACCAGCCATTGATCATCAGTAACTGAAACAGCACAAACCAGACCCAGGGTGATCTAAAAACCCAAGACCACTTTTGTTGAGAGCGCCTTTTTTTAGCTGACAATCTAGACTTTTTTCGATTCATCCGTTGTATAGTTATAAATATAGGCCGTATTATACATGATTTTGTCTTCTCTGTTAAAATGGATTCATGAAAAAAACTGATTTAAGTCAAAAACACTGCGTGCCTTGTGAAGGTGGTATGGACCCGCTCACTAACGGCCGTGAGGATGAACTGCACTCAGCGGTTCCGGAATGGGAGATAATTCGGAGTAACGCGCATCAACTAGTCAGAGAGTTTCCACTCAAAAATTTCCAGCATGGTTTAGTGCTGGTGAACAAAATCGGGGAGCTGGCTGAAACCGAGGGTCACCATCCCAATCTATATCTACATGACTATAAGTATCTGCGAGTTGAACTCTACACCCATGCTATTGGTGGTTTAAGTGAAAATGACTTCATTATGGCGGTCAAAATAAATGAGCTTTAGTGCTACAATCGATGTACCTTCAGGGCAGGGAGAATTTCCCGATCGGTGGTACAGCCCACGAGCCGAACTCTAAGTTTCCTTAGATAAGGCATGATCCGGTGAGTTGAGCGCAAGCTAACGACTCCGGAGCCGACAGTACAGTCTGGATAGAAGAAGGCCAAGGTACTCCTCTCGCAGGAGTATTTCTTGCGATAGTTACTCCCTGAAGATATATTACTTATTTTTTAAGGAGTGCTATGTTAGCTGGCCGCAAGTTACCGATACCAACTGGTCCCGTTCTGATTATGATTGCTGCCTCGCTGTGGGCACTGGATGGGGTGGTGCGACGGAGTTTATTTGTTTTACCTCCGATTACAATAGTTTTTTTTGAACACGCCATTGGAGCTCTGTTACTGCTGCCCTTTTTCCTTCCTCGGTTGCGAAAAGAAAAAGTCACCGCCAAAGATCTGCTGTTAGTGACAACGGTGAGTTTATTTAGTGGTTTGTTGGGAACATTGTGGTTCACTCAGGCGTTACTTAAGGTCAATTTTATTTCATTTAGTGTGGTGTTTCTGCTTCAGAAGCTTCAGCCTATCTTTGCAATCACCAGTGCGCATATTTTCTTGAAAGAGAGAATCACTAGAGACTATGCAAAATGGGCTGCCTTAGCCTTGGTCGCAGCGTACTTTGTCACTTTTAAGAATGGCTACATTAGCTTTGCTACTGGTTCAGGCACGATAGAGGCCGCCTTGCTGGCCGTGGGTGCCGCTGTGTGCTGGGGGACGGGTACGACTTTATCCAAGATGGTGTTAAAGAGAAAATCAGACGTGACGGCTACTGGACTCAGATTTAGTATCACGGCAATTTTGGCTTTTGTAGCCATGTTTATCTTAGGTCAACAGGGGAGTTTCACTCAGCCAAGTGTCTCTGATCTGGGACGTTTGGTGTTCATTGCGCTGTCAACCGGTATGATCTCAATCTATATTTACTACCGGGGCTTAAAACAAACCCAGGCTAAAGTTGCCACCATTGTCGAGCTCATTTATCCGTTATTGGCTGTGCTGATTGATGCAGTCCTGTATAAAAGCTTCTTGGCTCCCAGCCAGTACTTGGCGGGCATCGTGATGGTGTTCGCAATCTTTAAGATTGCTCAATTACAGAAAACAGAACCACAAACTCAAGAGACTGAGATAGTAGCTAAAGCCTAGTACAATACTGATCTATGGGATCAACAGAAAAATTTTCACTTTGGTTAGTGCCAAGCGGTGAAGTGGCGGCCACAATTCAGGAGAAAATATCGGAGTTAGCAGAGCGTTATGACTGCCCGGCATTTCCCGTACATCTAACCTTATTACCTGATCTTGAGATCAGCCAGGAGAAGATGTTGTCTAGTGCCCGGGAATTGGCACAGCAGCTACAGTCGTTTAAGATTACTTTGGGGAAGATGGGGAGTGGTACGACCTATTATCACTGCGTGTTTCAGACCGTCGATCCAACGCCGGCCTTACAGAGTGCTCAACATTTGGCGGCAAAGATATTTGAGGTATATAGCGGGGAGACCTATTCGTCCCATCTGAGTTTAATGTATGGCAATTTTTCGATGGAACTTAGCAAGCAAATTGCTCAGTCGATACGCTTGCAATCACCGTCATTTCAGGCAGACAGCCTAGTTATAGTCCCTGCAACTCCCAACCCTTCAGACTGGTTGCCAGTGGCAAGTATACCTTTGATATAATAGGAAACTGAACCTTGGAAGCGTCGCATAGTGGTTAGTGCAACAGGTTGCTAACCTGTGCCAGCGAAAGCTGGCTCGTGGGTTCGAATCCCACCGCTTCCGCATAAGGTCTTCGGTTGCTCCAAGACCCGTCTACTATGCTCGATTAGCTTGGTGTGGCTTGCTAAAAAAGAGCAGAAAACCCTCAGTATCCCAAACATAGCCTGTAATGTAG
>Ga0163150_10000555_pt1 | contig 69217 bp, 77 predicted proteins | sample OliLakLV19P2IB_FD_148628 | JGI IMG/M metagenome (GOLD analysis project Ga0163150, IMG submission 148628) | Freshwater microbial mat bacterial communities from Lake Vanda, McMurdo Dry Valleys, Antarctica - Oligotrophic Lake LV.19.P2.IB | ecosystem: Environmental > Aquatic > Freshwater > Lake >... | reverse complement strand
CCTCCACCATTGTCTGGTGGCGGTGGTGGTGGTGGCGGTGGTGGTAGTGGTACAGGATTTTCTACAACGAGGTTAAGAATCTCTGTATTATCGTCAGTGTTCAAGTCGCGTCCCGAACTAGAGACGGTCGATGTTGCCGTGAGAGGTATAGAGCCATACGGAAGGTCGCTTCGTACGCGTACTGTTCGCGTCACTTCGCGTGTTGCTCCAGGAAGCAACGTGCCAATCGTATCGAGAGGCGACGTTCCGGTTTCAGCCCACTCAAACTGATGATCAATACGGACATTTGTAGCTTTGAGGTCGCCGTTATTTTTCACCGTGTATGTATACGTGAGGAGCGAGCCTGGTCGCACAGGAGTATCTGACGACACAACTTGTCCACCGACCCATAGGTCATGCTTGCCAAACGAAACGTCGCCGTTGAAATCACCGAAAATGTTGAACATTGCCATGACCCAGTTTCGGCCGACGACGTTCGTGTTCGCAATGTTCATCACGTTTCCACCAGCATATGCATCGCCAGTATCAATGTGGCCGTCAGCACCGGCAATTTCGTTTGAACCAGTGAGCGCGTAGAGCTGAATATTGTTGTCGATAGTTGCTTCGTTCTGGCTGTTGAATCTCCCTGTATACGAATCAACATCCTGTGCAATGGTCGCCGACGGCACCACTTCATCACCCACTGAGTAAATGGCGATACCTTCAGGAGTTCTCTCCCACGCGAGACCATCAGGAAGCCCAAAGACGTTTCCACCCCACGAACCGTGGACGCGAATCATGATATAGAGCGAATCGCCACCAAACATGTTTTTGTTGATAACGTTTTCGACATTTGACGCACCATACGCAGTTCCAGTCGTCACACTCGAAGTTGCTGAAGTCGTCGCGTAGTTGTCGCCGGTATTTGCATTCGTTCCAACGTTGTTATTGACGAGCGCATCGTTGCCTGTGGTTGATGTGAGATGTACATCTTCAGCGTGCTCTGTTTGATTCACGCCGTTTGGCTGAGCGAAGAATTTACTAAAGAAATCGCCGGTCGGAAGTACGAGGTCGCCGTTGAGGTTTCCCATACCGTTTACCGCCACAAGAATGTAGTTTGAATCGACAATGTTTGTGTTTGCAACGTTCAGAACGTTTGCTCCTGCGTACGCGTTACCTGTATCAACTCCAGCGTATGTCCCACTGTACGCCTGGTTTGCACCAGTCGCTGCAGTTACTGTAGCGTCGTTTGAAATGTCGCCTGTGTTTGAGCTACTCACGTTGTACTCAATATCGCCCGCATAGCAGGTCACAAGATTGCACGAAGGCGTACTTTCAGGGTGTGAATACTGTTCAAACGAAGGAAGAAGAAAATCACGCAAATCAAATGAAGCATCTTCTTCGAGAAGCTGGTTTAGAAGGAGCATCAATCCCTGAGAGTTGATGATATTTGTATTGACGATGTTTGCAATGTTCATTACTGACACTGCGTCACCAGTTTCAATCATCGCCGCTCCGTGTGTTGAAGACGCGATGTTATCACCGGTTGTTGCAGTCGATGTACCGCTCGTGTCGACTGTTGCATCGTTCGTACCTGTCGCCGTAAAAGAGTAATCATCAATATCTTGGAGATAGTGAGGCGATGTCGACGCTGTAATTTCAGTTCTAAATTCTGTACTGTTGAGTGTCGTTGATGCTATTGCTCCTGCAATCGCATCGCCTGTGCTGATGCTTGTCGTTCCGACGTTTGCTACTGTGGTTCCGCCTGTTGTATCGCTATTGTCCGGAGCGTCTCCGCTCGCACCACCCGACGTCGAAGTTCCGTTCGTACCATCGACAATCTCAATAATTGGTGTTGGTGTCGAAACAATATCAGTTTCTTCCGCAGATGCAGACGGTACCGGTAACGAACCGAGAATCACAAAAGCGAGCAGTATGCCAGCGGCAACTTTCGAGTATATTGATGTTATTGAAAAATAGTTGCTCATACGCCGGTTCGGACCTTCATTAAGAGCTCGACGAGCTGTTGGAGCAACAACTTAAGCTGTTCCAATCGGCCAATATCCAATGTTGTGATTGTCTCGTGTGACAGTTCTACTCCTTTCGCTCCATCTTGTCCATTCATTCCATCTTGACCATCCATACCATTGGTGCCGTCTTCTCCATCTGCGCCGTTCTTACCGTTCTGCACAGAATTTGTTATAGAAACCGAAGAGGACGTCGCTCCAAAGTCAGATGCTGAGCGAGAGACCGTCACGCCATTTGAAGTGACTGTCGAAGTGACTTCGCTGTATGAAGCCGCATACGCAGGGGTTGCAGTATGCTCCTCGACGGTGTCGAGAACCACGAACGCAGTAATCTTCGTGTATTCAATCGCTGTCCAAGGCGCAATCACAACAAAAGCAAGCATAAAACTGCATGCCTCATCAAACGTGAAGCGAAGAGAACGGCGGATGGTTGTGCTAAATGGTGTATTCATACCTCTATGAGACAAGAAAGATTTTCCGACCTCATATGAGGTCCTGTCCGAAGACAGGAACCTGCATATCACGCGTTATTAGCGAACAACGCGAGTAACGTTGCGGTTTGTGATAGTAACTGCAGTTGCGAGAGAGTCAGCGCGTCCTGTTCGTACAGAACCACCTACTCCACCAGCTCCGCCGTCGCCACCATGACCACCGTAGCCAGTGCGGCCTCCAACGCCACCGGCGCCAGTTGAACCACCTGTGCCACCTGCGGCTGTAGAACCACCAGCAGCACCTGCTCCTGATGTACCACCATTCTGGCTGCCTGTGACATCCTCATTGTTTGAGGCTAGAGCTGTACCACCGTTTCCAGAAGTACCACCGTTTCCTGCATCCTCTGAGTCACCACCCTCTCCAGCCTCCTCTGAGTCACCACCGTCTCCAGCGTCATCACCACCACGGCCACCTTCGTCGCCGTTTCCAGCTTCGTCGCCGTCAGCATCGTTGTTACCAGAATCAGCAGCTGCGCCACCAATGTTGGCTACAGAAGCTGTGTTCGAGTTTCCAACTGTGATGTAGCTGTCATCGAGGTCGTAGTAGCAATCACACTCCTCACCTCCAACTTCTGTGAAAGAGTCGTTTGCCTCAGTGTATGCGTCAGCTGTTGAAATAGCATCGCCAGTGACGATATCGCCACCGTTTCCGCCATTACCTCCGTCGCCACCAGCTCCGCCGTCACCAGTTGCGCCACCTGCGCCACCTGCAGCTGTTGAGCCACCGTTTCCACCGTTGCCAGTGTTACCACCTACGCCGCCTGCACCAGTGTTTCCACCAGTCTGGCCACCGTAGACTGAGTCATAGTTGTCGACTGCAGTTGCGTTTCCGCCTGTTCCAGAGTTGCCTCCGTTTCCAGCGTTCTCTGAGTCACCGCCGTTTCCAGCGTTCTCTGAGTCACCGCCGTTTCCAGCATTGTCTCCACCGCGGCCACCGCGCGCGCCGTCGCCACCGCGACCTCCACGTGCTGTGTTACCTCCTGAGTTCGCGATTGAACCAAGAACATTCACAACTGATGCTGAATTAGAATTAGATACGACAATCACTTCTGAATCCGCAGATGCAGGAGTGACGACGAGACCAAACGTCATCATCGCAGCGATTGCGATAAGAGCGGCCATTTTGTTTATTGCGATAGTCATACTCTTTAGTTTTTTAAAATTTATAATTACTAATAATGTTATTAATGAGCGGGCGCATCCGTTAGTAATCGGACATCCTCGCCGTGGCAACCCTTTTGGAGTCCACGCGGATTCAATCGAACGAGCTTCTCGATTGAATCCGCGTATGCACCAATATCACCTAGCCGTGCCGCTCAGAACTTTATTTCACAACTTTATTTCACACCACAAAAAAAACGCGCCGTAGAAAAATCTACGCCACGCGGGAAAACCCGTATCGGCAAATTACCGTCAAAAAATCGTGAAGTGTTTAACATATAGTCCCCCTAACACCTCGCCGATCCCCACCGGTGCAAACCATTGTACTCACGACTTCATGAGTGTCAAGAAAATATTTTTTTGTTTTTTAATCAGAAACAAGAACGATATCTTGTCAATGGAATATTTTCGACACATGCGCACACTGAACCGAGCACACAACGTGGGGACCGGCAAATAAGCCAGTTATTGTGTGCTCAGTACACTATGAGAATGACGTCGAGAACGGAGAGTGAACTGGTTTTGCGGTCACGATACTCCTTCCCACGCAAAAGACAACTTGACAACAAAATTTTTTATATCGCATTGCGCAGCACTTAAAAAAATGAAATGGTTACGAGCCTTACGAGCACACTAAAAACTACCGAGAAATTGGTATTTTTTGTTTGATTTTAAGAAATCAGAAACTAATTGACTGTCTCTGCTGACACTTCCTCTGATTGTATTTCTGCGACAGGTTCTTCATCGGACGTTTCATCTGCTGCAGGAATGCTCTCTGATTCTTCAATAATAATTTCTTCTGTACTTTCTTCTTCAACTTCATTCTCAATCGATGAAACTTCTTCATCTGCAGGTGGCGTAATACTTGCATCTGTCGTATCTGTTGGAACAAATATATCCTCGCTATCTTCGTTTGCTTCTGTCTCAATTAGAGTTCGCTCGAACGCTTCAGGTGCAACAGGCGCAGGCGTTAGTATTGTAAGTGTGAGCGGTACTTTTTCTTCGTCCGTATATCCTGTGTTTCCTTCTGCGTCTGTGTGATAGGCACGATATACAAAGTTGATGGAACAGAACGTTCCAGGTTCGAATACCCCGGCACCGAGCGTGAGTCCGAGCGACCACGGGTCATCGAACAAAACACCGCTCGCACTCAAGGTAGCGAGAGGGCCATTGTATATAAAGGGCTCTGACACTGTAGCTATGACTGCGTTGCACAGCTCCTGCGTCCCATTGGCAAACTCAACTGAGAGCTCGTACCGTGCGGGCGAAGACCCTGTTTCTGGCGACACTACCTGTACAACCGCACCATCAGGTTCGTCAATGATACCGTCTTGAAAGCCATAACTATTCCCATCAGTCTCGACGGTAAAATCGATAGCTGAGGCAGTAAAAGTGTTCCCTGTAGACGATTCCGTATCATTAAAATAAGAAACGGTTGAACCGATAGTTGCTGATGAAAAGATTAATGCATTGAGCACTAGTACTGCGCACGCCGTCACTGCGACATCCCGAACCGTAACTGCTGGCTTCTGCACTGCTTCTATGGGTACTGGTTCGCTTTTATGCACACGCTTGCGTATATCGACTGAACGCCGTAAAGGACGCGAAACTATGAGCGGTACGCTCGCGATACGTGCTGTAGGCAATTTGTTTTTAGACACTGGTGGTGCGTCTCTCTTTTGTTGCCTCAAGGTACGCATTTCTCTCCAAATCTTTTCAATCTCATCAATAATTATAAGTAGCGCGGGAAGTGCAATGAGGAGCGTGAACCCAAGAGGCTTACGTGCAAAGTCGAGTATAAATCCGACATACGGCAAGGTGAAAAGCACTTTTCCGCGTACATACGCAGGAAGCGCGAGCTCATTATCGCGTTCTTCGTTGGCATCGCCTTTTGTCACAAACATCTCTACGCCATTGACTGTTTCAGTACCTATAATTCGATGTGTTGTCGGTATGTCGCTGTTTTCTGCATCAAAGGTAATGACGTCCCCTACTGCGTATGCAGGGCTTTTCACAAGCGCGACAATACCTCCGGTCATAATAGCAGGTTCCATCGAACCAGATTTCACAATCTTTATTTCAATTTGCCCCACATACGGGAGATTGAGACCGAGGAAAATAACTCCCGCGAGTCCGAGAATAAGTGCAAATGCTCCGTAACATGCTATGCGAAGTATTTTCATTATCGGTTTCGATTACTTGGCGGCTGCGTTCCACGCACAGTTGGCTCTGTGCGCGTTGAGCTATTGGTTCCCCGTGTAGTCCAAACAGTGGTGTAGTCATCGTCGTGACGGTTGTCGTTCCGACTCACACCGACACTCTTTCCTGGCTTACCATCGTCGTCGGTGTTGTCATTTGGGTCATTCGATTTCCCAGGATTTGAGTCATCGTTGCCGTCGTCATCATTTCCATGTCCGTTATTGCCTTTGTATTTTTTTTCGACAGGTTTTACACAAACAAATGCGTCATTATTTGCTGATGTGATGGCGCGAAATGAAACATCCACAGACATTGAATCTGTTTGCACTCCATTTCCCAGTGTTGCGCCATCGCACGTAATGGTCGCTGTTGTCGTTGAAACGGTGAGGTTTCCTGCACACCACGAGATACCGACATACTTTGTTTGGCCGACGAGAATTGCAGGACCGTTCGCTGAGTCTGCGATTGGGTACGACATGCCACGGAGCGTGCTCGTTGCTGCCTGTGTCGAAGTGCCAAAGAGTGCCCGTTCCCCTACTTCATAGATATTGTCGCCATCGTCCATCCACGAAAAGAATTCAAGCCCACTTGATAGCTCACCGCCCTTCACGCCATTTACATCTTCATGTGATTCCGGTTCATTGTTTCCATTTTCTTTGTCTTTCAGATTCACAAAATCAAGACACACCCACGCTGGGTTTTTAGCTACGTGAACACTGATGAGATTCTTGCCAGTGTCTCCAGGCTTCACATCAAAGAATCGAAAAAAACGTTCGCATGCAGGCCTCAGGTTCTTCAGCGCCCACGATAGTTTTGGTTGGAGCACTCCATTGTAGATTGTCTTGCTGTCAATTTTGAGATCGAGCCCGCCCTGGCCAGAACCAGTCGCAAATGTAGTACCGACAGCCTCTGAACGCATTCCATACACAAACGCAACAATGAGAAGTACAGCAACAATTGTTGCTGTACGAATCCCAATGCTCATGCGTACGCTAATCATGATGGTGGTCTATATATGCCGTATGGCGTTATGCGCTATAACTTAATTATCTAGAACTATTTGAGGAGGCGGAGGCACACAAACCTCTGTGAAGAGACGGATATTGTCAATAAATGTACCGATAGAGTTTGCTGTTCCAAGGTCAGTGAATCGGAGACGCGTGACTGGACCAGTTGCTGTCACGTTGATTGTGATTTCGTTCCACACGATATCCCCTCCTCCTCCCGCTAGGTTAAGTGAGTCATATACAGACACATTATTCCATTCAACTCCAACTCTGTTATCAGCTGCAAGGGTGTTTGGACGAGCCGCCCATACGAACTTGATTCTGTAATTATTTCCTGCAATTGTTGGGATATCCTGATAGATGCTGATAGACGCTGGTTCGCCGTCCCCACTTCCATCTGGACCTGCCCAATCGCTATCGAGTTCTGCGTATTGCAAGCCTTCGTTTGGTGTACCAACGACACCCTTATGAATCTCTAGCTTTGCTGGATTTGGTCTTATCTGGTCGCCAAATGTATTGGTCCCAACATCACGCCATTCAACGTTCCAATTACCTGCTGGAGATGGAAATGCATCCCACAATGCTACATTAGCTACAACGGGAACCTCAAACGTACTGTTTGGAATAATTGTCTGAACTTCACTAATTTCACAATGATCACCTTCACACTGGAAGCTTGCGTTATTGCGTGACTGTATCGCTTCAAATGAAACATCGGCTGTGAGTGAGTCAGTCTGGCTTTCGTTTCCGATAAGTGAACCGTCGCAAGTGATACCGCCATCAGTTGGCTGTCCTGCTGGTAGATTACCGTCGTTATTGCCTGCCGGAGACATAATCGTTGAGGAATTATCAGCCGCGACTTTTTGAATACCCATCGTACCAAAACACCACGCCTTTCCGATGTAGCGTGTCGCAAGTCCAGGAACTGGACCGCCTACACCTGTCCAAATATTTTCGTCAGAGTCCGCGAGTGCAATTGGGTATGGTACGCCGAGCGTAAGTCCACCAATCGGTCCCTGTGAAATGACGTTCTCGTTTGTTTCGAGCACATTGTCGCCGTCGTCTGCCCACCAGACGAAGTTTACTAAGTTAGCAAGTTCGCCCTGTGTTGGACCTGCTGTTGGGTCAACAGCAGCTTCAGGTTCGTTTTGGCCGTTTTCATTATTTGAAGTCAGCGTCACGTCTGCACAGAGATACGCATCGTTCGTATCTACGTGGAGTGAAATTGTATCTTCGCCATAATCGCTCGGTTTCAAGTCTGAGAAATTAAAAAATTTCTCAATTGTGAGGTCTGTCACATCCCACGAAGTATCCTCATTCAGCACGCCGTTGTAGTAACTTTCGTTATCTACCTTTAGGTCGATAGCACCCGCCACAAAGACGTTCCCCACAGAGGTCTCAGAGTCCGAAAAGAACGCTCCTGTTCCCCCTGCAACAAGCGCTCCTATCGTCCCCAATATTAGTAAGGTGCTGAAAATTATTCTTTTCATAAATATAAAAATCTTAGTAATGTGCTGGTTTTCTACAGCCCGCCAAACCCAAGCAACGCTTGGGTTTGGAACGGCTAGAGAGAACTAGTTCTGTACAAATGCCACTGCCGCTGGAGAAGTGAAATTTGTAGTGTTTGCCCCCGTGTTGAAGACGTCAACACCAGCTACGGGCGCTGGTGTGCCCCACCAGTTACTTTGTGCATTCAACTGACCTTCTGTGCCAAATGCCACATTGCCACCTCCGTGAAGGCTTGTCTCAATGTTGTTTTGATTCACAGTAATGCCGGTTGCGTTAATGCGATTTTCAACTTGAACCGAGAAACGACTTATGCCGTCACTGGCACCAGTCAACATGTGATTGCGAGAAATTGTGCTTCCAGTTACAGGAGTGAGAGTTGTGTTCTTTGTATCAACTACGATACCACCGCCCCACGCACCAGTTGCATTGCTGATGGTATTGAACTGCATAGCTACATTGCTCATAGCGCCCACAGTCTGAATTCCAAATCCGCCTTTATTAACTGAAGCGATGTCGCTAATAGTGTTATTAGCAATTGTTGAATTACTCAATGTAAATCCAGTATCAGTTTCTGTAAACCACTGGATACCTTTTGCTGAAAATTCAGTTGCAACAGAAATATCAGTTACTACGTTGTAGGTGATATTAATGCCTGAAAGATTTGCAGCTACCGGTGAAACACGGATGCCTGCAGCGTGTCCAGCTGTTACGACATTGTTACCGTCGAATTTCAAACCAGTGACAGTAACGTTATCGGATGTAATAAGTGCAAGATCCGTGACCGAAGCACTTGAAGGAACAACACGTGCTGGTGTACCTCCTTCTGGATCAGTGAGTCCACGAATCGTTACCCCTTTGTTAACTGTGAATTCGTTATATGTGCCAGCGTCCACGCAGATTGTCTGTCCTGGGGTTGCTGCAGTGACAGCATCTCCGATTGCGTTAAGACCTGCTGTAAACCCTGCGCTCACAGCGCCGTCATCATTAGCTGTAATGTTGCATGTTGGTGTGCCAGCAATAAATGCTGAAGCTCCCACCAGAGTCGCAACTGGTTCACCACCACCCACTCCAACAAATTTAGGTAGGCTTCCGCAAGTGAACTGTCCATTGTTACGTGTCTGAACTGCTTGGAATGAGACATCTACTGTGATGCCATCAGTCTGTGCAATGTTGTTGTTTCCAGAACCATCACAAGTAAATCCAGTACCGCGAACGAGTGGGCTCGTAGATGCACCCTGTGCAACTGGAGCTGGCGTCAAAGTACCGAAGCACCATGCCTTTCCAATGAAGCGAGTTGTACCCCCAATGATAGCTGAGCTAGAACCAGTACCTGAGTCAGCAATTGGAAGCCAATCTCCATCGAAGATTGTTCCCGCATTACCAGTCAATTGAGGGATAACTGCCTCGCCAGTTTCAAATACATTGTCTCCATCGTCGTTCCAAAATGTGAAATTGAGGAAATTCTGAAGTTCACCGTTATCTGCGAGTGCAGGACCAGCATCCCCTGCATCTGTCTCAGGATCAACTAGGGTATTTTCTGGGGTTGCAGTAATATCTGCAGCCATACATGCCCAAGCATTGTTTGAACCAGCATGTACTGAAATTGTATCTTCGCCAATATCCCCTGGCTTTACGTCTGCAAAGCTAAAGAACAGTTGGTCTGTTAAATTGCTCATCGCCCATGTGTTGTTTTGACTTGCAACGAGAACACCTGCCGCGTTTGTTACGTAGCTTGTATTATCGATTTGCAAATCAATATCCCCTGCTGCAAACGTGTTGCCAACAGAAGTTTCTGAGTCAGAGAAAAACGCTCCTGTCGCACCGACAATAAGAGCGCCTACAAAAACAATCAGCCCCGCACTTGTAATAATTTTCTTCATTTAATTTTTATTATTTTTAATTTTAATAATTCACTCTAGAATCCGTCATTTTCGATGAAGCAATGATGAATTCTCAAATCATTACTTATCGAATAGAGTAGCAAAGCCCTCTTTGCTTGCGCTAGGCAGTTTCAAGTGCCTGAAAGTACACCAAGTTCACCTCATTTCTGTGGAAAACTTTTGAACCCTCCTATGGAATATGGAGAATCGATGAAAAAGCTAGGTGAATAATACGGGGATAATAGATGTATAAGTTAAGTATAAGGAGTGTACAACATCATTAAAAAAGTGAATTACGCAATGAAGTTTTTTGCTCCGCAAGACTATTAGACGCACATAAGGAATTAAAAGCTTGCATTCGAAAATGCATCAACTCATGAAACTTCACATGAATTCCAAGATGACGAAAATTGACTCCTGCAAAATTTTTACCAGATTCTAGTAGCAAGGACTACCCTTGCTACTAGAATCTATAAGTGACCATGTAGGTACACATTTGAGACGACCGCACATAATATGTACATAAAAAAACAATTTTTCCTAAAAATGGAGGCCTTGCCTCCATCAAACAAAGTTCTTGTTTCCGTGCAAGGTCCGGCTTGACCACTTTCATCCAAAGACTCCTTTTGGACATTGCACCATATCCAAAGACTCCTTTTGGATACTCCCCATATGTACATAATAGAATTCTTGTAAGTGGCTGTGTACGTATTTATAACGGTCGTTATAAATACGTACATTACCAAGCAACGATGTGATTACTTTTAAATATAAGATTCTCTAATCCTCTACAAATCCACTGGAAGCATACGCGCGTAACTCTATCGGTATGACAGAGTGGAATTCAATTGACACCTACTATCATTTACTGTAGTTTTTCCCGATGAATACAACGCTCCGAACAGTACGCTCGATATTAGATAACGACAGGAGCGTGCCTATTATTGAACTCGTACAGAGCATTATCGAAGAGGCCCAAGCACTTCGCGCTTCAGACATACACATAGAACCGAGCGATACAGCCGTCACAGTACGTCTTCGGGTTGATGGTGTGCTTCAGGATACATTTACTCTTCCTATCGGTATTCTGTCTGAAGTTATTTCGCGCATAAAAGTGCTCGCGTGGCTTCGCACCGACGAACATCAGGCAGCGCAGGATGGCCGATTCCGCGCCACCCTTTTAAATGGGCAATGTATAGATGTACGCGTTTCTATCACTCCGACATACTATGGTGAAAACGCTGTACTGCGACTACTCGCCGATAATTCAGCAGACCATACGCTCATCTCGCTCGGATTCAGCGAAGCAGATCAGAAGAAAATTATTTCTGCAGTCAAGCGACCATACGGGATGATTCTCGCAACAGGTCCGACTGGTTCAGGAAAAACAACCACCCTCTACTCGCTTATTAAAATGCTTAACAGAAAAGATGTGTCGATTATAACCATCGAAGACCCAATCGAGTATGCAGTAAGCGGTATTACGCAAATCCAAATCAACCCGCGCACTGGCCTAACCTTTGCTGCGGGGTTGCGTTCAATTCTCCGTCAAGACCCGAATATCATTATGGTAGGCGAAATTCGCGACGCAGAAACAGCGGGCATCGCAGTAAACACAGCGCTCACTGGCCACCTTCTTCTCTCCACACTTCACACCAATGATTCAGCGACAACGCTTCCCCGCCTTCTCGATATGGGAATTGACACGTACCTTGTCGCCTCAACCGTGAATATTGCCATCGGTCAGCGCCTTGTGCGCCGTATCTGCGCGCACTGCAAAGAAGAAGTTAAGCTCACTGAGGCGGAACAAGATGCTCTTACAGAAGCGCTCCCTACTCGTCTTCGGCTCCCCGGCCAAGAATTCCCGAGCACTTTTTTTAAAGGAGTGGGTTGTTCTCACTGTGATGACTCTGGCTACAGCGGGCGCATTGGCATCAATGAAGTACTTGTCGTTGGCTCCGAAGTTCGCGATGCAATTTTGAGAAAATCATCAGCCATGGTCATCAAGGACATCGCAATAGCGAACGGCATGACAACTATGTTTGAAGATGGTTTCAATAAGGCAGTTGCGGGAGAAACGACAATTTCAGAAATTTTGAGAACAATAAACGAATAGTATGTTTACTTTTAGAAGAAGGGCTCTCCCTGGCGCGCCAATTGCAGAGATTAAGGACGCTCCGCTTACTTTACGCTCTTTGTCCCAACTGAACTTTGCCTTTGTGCGCTTCTCTATCAAAGACCAGACGCTTTTTGCAAAACGTCTTTCGTTTCTCATCACAGCTGGTGTGCCGCTCCTCGAGAGTCTTACTATTATCCGCGCGCAGACGCGCTCGAGAGGAAAAGGGAACATATATGAATCGCTCATACATGATGTATCGAACGGGCAGTTTCTCTCTACGAGCCTCGCAAAATTTCGCTCATACTTTGGCGACTTCACCATCAATATCATCCGAGTTGGTGAAAATGCAGGCATCCTCTCGCAGAATCTTCTCTATCTGGCAGATGAACTCACAAAAAAACATGCGCTCCAGCGAAAGGTGCGCGGGTCTCTCATCTATCCTATTTTTATTACCATTGCCACGCTTGGCGTGACAGGACTGCTCACGGTCTTTATTTTCCCGAAGATTATGCCGATTTTTATAAGTTTGAATGTCCCTCTACCACTCACCACGCGAGTGCTCCTCTCCGTGAGTGTTTTTCTAAAAAACTGGGGGCTTCTTGTTATCTTAGGCATTGTTGTGTTCATTGTCGTATTTTCTATAGTCCGCACTAAAATCTCGAGACTTCACCACGCAACCGATTACCTCCTTCTCTATCTTCCTATCGTGGGTTCAATAGCACGTACCTACAATGCTGCCAACTTCTGCCGTACGCTTGGACTGTTGCTTCGTTCTGGCGTTCGCATCAGTGAAGCGATGCAGATTGTTGCTGATGTGACTCATAATGTTGTATACAAAAAAATATATACCGCAATTGCAGTTTCTATTATGCGCGGCGCACCTATCTCCGAAGTATTAGAGAAGAATCGCTCGCACTTCCCCGACATGCTGCCACATATGGTTGTGATTGGCGAAAAAACTGGCAGCCTTTCTGACACGCTCGGATATCTCTCTGATCTATATGATGCAGAGGTCGATGAACACACGAAGAATCTTTCAAATTCTATTGAACCAATTCTTCTCGTCACGATGGGAGTCATGGTCGGGTTGATTGCAGTATCGGTTATTACTCCCATTTATGAAGTCACAAAAACTCTCACACGCTAAGTGCACGCTCGCACTTCATAAAGGCTTCACTGCGACAAGTGAGAAGCAAATCGAAAGTTCACTTTCAGTTTCTTCGAGTACAGTCGGAGCAAAACCGACAAAGTACGGTTTTGCTCTCATAGAAGTGATTATGGTGGTTGCGCTTGTCGGTCTTATCCTCAGTACGGGTATGATTATCGGCCAGAGTTCAGTTGGACGTTCATATGTCAGTTCAGAACGCGATACGGTCGTTTCCGTCCTTGTGACTGCACGCGGAAAAGCGCTGGCAAATATGAACGAATCCGCGCACGGGGTGTACATCAGCGCCACTTCGACTACTCTTTTTGAAGGCATCAGTTACGTGCTCAGAAAAAAATCACAGGACAAGGTTATTCCCCACATCTCGTCTGTCACAGTGGTGCCTCCACCCCTGTACACACTGCCTTTCTACATAGTGTTCGAACAACTTACAGGAAACGTAACGAGCGGTTCGGGAGCGATCACGCTTACGGATGGTATCGCGAGCTCTACGATTGTCGTAAACCATGCTGGCAGAATCAATTGGTAACATATGACGAAACGTATAAAAAAGCATGGCTTCTCTACTATCGAACTCCTTATCGCTTTTTCGGTGGCAACCATTTTCATAACTTCCTCGCTCCTAATAGCGTTCGGCGGACAGACCGCCGGTCTCGATACAACGCTCACAAACCGCGGTATCTATATTGTCATGAATCAAATCCGTGACGCCGTTGCCTCGACATCAGAAAGGTGGGCCTCAGTAACTGTGCCCACGCCGTGGGCACATGCATTCTACACGCAGACCAATACGGTCACAGACATTTCGCCGTGTACGAAATTCATCACTTCGGAAACATCGTGGTCATCCGAAAACAGTCGCGCTCACACGTTATTTGAAAGCACACTTTTTGCGAGTACTTCTGCGTCACTTGCTCTTGGTGGAAACTGCGATCCTTTTCCACCTGCTGAAGCGTGGGATAGCCCAAAAAAATATCCAAACGGTATAACACTTTCCTCTGTGAACGCGAAGGATATATCTGTAATTAGCAGAGACGGAAAGCGTATCGTTGTTCTCGCAACGACACCTCAGGGCAGTGGCAACGACGCTCTTGAAGATATCTATCTGTACGATATCAGTGACCCACAAAGCCCTGCTCTACTTGGAAAAATAAATACGGGGAAAGGTATCAATGCCATAGCTGTGTCCGGTATATATGCGTACGCAGTTCAAAATGATTCCACAAACCAACTGCAGGTGATAAGACTTTTCGACACTGCAAAAAGCCCGAGTAACCCGCTCTATTATCTCCCCGCGCTAATCGGGCAGGTACAACTCAAAAACGTTTCAGGGGCTTTTCCTGAAGGCCGTTCAATCGCCTACTACAACAATAGACTCTACATTGGCACATGGAATAACAACATACCGGCAACATCCCCAGAATTTTTAATATACGATGTTACGTCTCCAAGTACGCCCGCATTTTTAAGTTCAAACAATATCAACCACAGCATCAACAGCATAGCCATACAAGACTCACATGCGTACCTTGCAACCACAAACAATACAGGTGAGCTCATGGTCGTAGGTGTTGCTAACCCGAATTCTCCTGCAGTTGTTGGCAGATATGATCTTCCGAGCAGTTCGAATGATGCCGAGGCGGTGTATGTGCTCGGACAGTATGCCTACCTTGGACTCGACCGCGCAACGGGAAACAACAAAGATTTTCTCATTGTGGATATAAGCAATTCAACGTCACCGAGTCTCGCAGGCAGCCTCAAGCTTGGTATGAATAGCGGAGGGTCGATGGTATCTGGAATTGCTGTAGTGAACGGTTTCGCATTTGTCGGCACAACTGACACAACTGCCGAGTTCAGAGTGCTTGATGTTAGCAATCCAGCAAATCCAAAACCAAACGGTTGCGGTCCTTATATCAATTCTGCAAAAATATCTGCACTCGGATATATGGATGGATATGTAGTAATCGCAAACCAAGCAAATGAGGTACTTCGCATCATATATGACACACAAGGCTCAGCATGTAACTAACAACGGCTTCTCGCTTCTTGAAACCATTATCTATGTGGCACTCTTTGGCATACTTATGGCAGGTATTCTCGTTAGCGTATATCCTCTCCTTGCTGGAAGTGAGCGCAACAGTGCTCATGCGATAAGAGAGGGCGAATCTGCATTTATTATTAGAAAAATAAATATCTCTCTTTCAAGCGCAACAGCAATTGCGAGTCCTACTGTCGGAAGCAGTGGAAGTGAACTTATCGTTGCCTCGTCAACAGATTCATTCACCTTTGCACAAAACGGTACAAGCATCACCTACCAAGAAAATGCCGGTGCTGTACAACCGCTGAATAATGACCGTGTTCAGATAACAGACTTTAGCGCTACGCACACAGCGCCTACTAACGGTATTCCACGCTACATTGAGTACGCATTTTTCGCGAATGGCACGCCAACCGGGCCAGTGCGTAAATACCTTTCCTTTTAAAACCATGAATACGATTCCACAGAGTGAGAGAGGATTTATTGCCCTAATCGCGATTCTCATTATCTCGGTAGTGCTTCTTGCAAGCGTTATCTCCGTTGCGCAGTTCGGCATCACCGGCCGCTACATACTCCTCGACCTCGAAAGAAAAGCAGAGTCCGAGTCGCGCGCAGAAGCATGCGCGCAGGTCGCGCGCGTCGCTGTATTTAACGATCCGGCATATGAAGTGACTGATAAAGCAGTGCCCGTTGGCAAAAGTTGGTGCAATGTTCTTAGTATAGTAAAAAACTCACCTTCGTCTGGTTTCAGTCGTGTTGAGGTGAGTGCATCTTCAACTGGCGCGACAACAAACTTGCGCGCCACGGTAGACACTTCCACGGGGAATATCACACGATTGATAGAATTACCCATTCTTTGAAATTACCCAGCTCAGACTTGAAAAATATTTCTGGAAGTGTATAGTCGTTTAAATTTGTTCTTTAAGCGGATGTAGATTAAACATATAACATTTTCATGAACACACGAAACAAGCATGGGCAAGGTGGCTTTACACTTATCGAAATCCTCATCGTCATTGGCATCATTGCCGTTCTTGCAGCTATCGTACTCGTCGCTGTGAACCCGGCTCGTCAGTTTGCAAAGGCAAATGATGCTCAGCGCTCAGCGAATCTAAATGCGATTCTCAACGCAGTTGGTCAGTATATCGTTGACCAGAGAGGAGCAACCTCTACCCTTGGTATAACTGTCGCACCAAAAGAGATAGCTAACTCTGGCGGTGTAGATCTCTGTACCCTTCTTGTGAAAGACGGGGGATACATGGCAGCGCTCCCAGTAGACCCAAAGACAGGTATTGGCGGTCCGAATGTAACAAGCGCGGACTGCAGTACAACATACAATACAAAATACACAATCGAAGTAGACGACTCTGGGCGCCTCATTACAGTGTCAGCACCTGACGCTGAAGCGACAAGTACTATTTCGGTCTCACGCTAAATTCACTAGAAGTGTGTAAAAATCCCTGTCAGAGGCAATTTTGTGGGGATTTTTAGCTGTTATTTCACAACATAGAAGGAATTTTTTTGTACTCGACAAGATGCTTTGTTTAGTATTAGATAGTGGCAGAACGCGGAGCGATGCCGCAAGGTGTACCGCTCCTGTTAAGGTAAGGTTATAAGCTTATGTCACAAGCAATGAAAAAAATAGTATTCATGTTCGCCACACTGATGGTGTTTGGCGCACTCACACTTCCAGCAGTTACTTCTGCAAACAATTCTTCGTATAGTTATCCAAACTATAATAACAACGGTTTGGGAGGTTACTGGACTGTTCAAACGAACTCATACAACAATACACCGTCATATGATGGTCGTATCCAAGCGCTCGTTGCTGAGCTCGCTCGCCTTCAAGCACTCCTCTCACAGCTTCAGAACGCAAACCACAATAATTCAAACTGTAACTGGAGTGGTAACAATTATTGGTGCCCACAAGGAAACTCCCAGAGTGTTAACTCTATTACCGTCGATTTCGATGACGACGTTGCAGACGTAGTTGTACGCTACCGCGATGGCGACAGAGACGAATTTACCATTGCCGCAGACACTCGCGAAGAAGCGATTGACTTCATAGTTGACGAGCTTAACCTTAGCGACGCAACAGTACGTGCAATAATCAGCTTCAGCAACTCTGACGATGATGATAATAACGACGACGATGTTGAATCTATCGACGTTACTATCGATGAAGACGACAACGATGCACGCGCGCGCGTAGAGTTTGAGGACGGAGACACAGAAACCTATACTATCGACTCAGACGATGAGGACGACATCATTGAAGAGCTCGCGGACATTCTCGATATGGATGAGGATGATGTAGAGGACGTCACAGACTTCGATTACGATAACAACAATAACAACGACGACGACATCGACTCAATTGATGTAGACATCGACGAGAGCGATGACGATGCGGTTGCTCGTGTTGAATTTGAAGATGGCGACGTAGAGACTTACAACATCGACTCAGACGATGAAGATGACATCATCGAAGAACTTTCAGACATTCTCGATGTGGATGAGGATGAGATTGAAGACGTTATCGAATTCGACTACCACAATTAGTTTATAGTGGATTGTTAATGGTAGATAGAAGAAAGTGAAAAGCGCACACCTCCAGTGAGCGCTTTTCTTTTGATCATGCACTATCTTCTATGTACTATATTAAGAATGTCTACTGTTTTCTTTCTGTACGCATTTGCTACGACCGTTGTAAATGCGTACAGCTATTGTGTATGCCATGCTTTGCCTCTACCCCTATCTTCCACAGGACAGTCTTAAAGAATAAGTCCGAGGTATTGCCTCGGGCTTTTGCGCGCTTTTCTGTTCCCTGCTTCCACTGTTTCTCTTCAATATATCTGTACACATTATCTACGACCGTTACGAATGTGTACATAAGAAATTTTAAGTGCCGTCCACCATCTCTGCAATCCACAAAGGACCGGCCGTTGAAAGACTAGGTGATTAAAAAGCCCGAGTATAAATTCCTCGGGCTTTTACTCGCTTTATTTGAATCCTTCACGATGGTGCCGAGTCCAACTGAAACAACATTCGCACTGCTTGCATTTGGGACTCACCGAGTCCTGTAAGGCGATTTGTCATTCCGATTGCTATGACCGTGAATACGGCAATGATAAAACATTTGCCTACAGAATTTATTACAGAATGAAAATCTCTACTTGGCTGTATCCACGCGCGCTCGCGCATATCAATTTCCCTTTCTTTGTGAACAATACTTCCATAACGGTACATTGCAAATCGTTTGTTGTCTACATAGGTATGTTAATGAAAAACAATCGGTGAAAAGCGTGTAGCTAAGAGAGTATAGGACACTCTCTCACAGCCAGAGGTACTGTTCCTGTAAATAAAGTTTGCAGAAACTACGCTCTGAAACCATGAAAGTTCACTTTCACATTTCTTCGCTTGTTCTTATAAGGGAGCGAGGTCACGATTACTGAAAAGTAATCGGAATCGCAAAAGCATCATCATTCTCTGGTAATCCTGAAGGATTGTCTTTGCTCAAAATAACTGCACCCTTTTTATCTTTCGTATTGGCAGGAAGCATATACGTGACAGTGGCAGTGAAAGGTACGTATTCTGTGGTCATCCAATCTCCGATCGCTTCAGCATGTCCTACACCAATTATTTTTCCATCTGCGTCCATGATAGATATCGGGAAACTTGCTTCAAAGTACCAAGGACCTCTTGCTTTTCCACTTATAACCATTGGAGAGGAAAACGGCTTTGAAATATCAGATGTTACTTCCACTAGGTCTTTATACTTCTTTGTTGTAACTGAGGCAGGCGTACCAGGTGTAGTTGCAGTAGTTGTGGCTGTTTCGTGTGTCACCGGTACTATATCAGGGATGGTATACGTACCCACATCACACGAACGACTTTGTAAGCTCCATGCTCCGTTCGTTATCCAACACTGGAGCATAGGATAAATCACGAACCATCCAATCCACGCTATGAATGTCAAAATGGCGAGGTTAATAAACAGTCTTTTCATTGATTTAATAGTACACCTAGACGGAGGAATGAGCTATTGCCTATCCGCGCGCGCGCGGTACAATTGCGCATATGAAGAATAAAATTTCATTCGCACTCATAACTGCCCTATCTGTCTTTAGCTTTTCGTTCATTGGCGTGAGTTCTGCAAGCGCGGCTACTGCAGTGTTTCGCATTCTCCCAGACACGGAAAATGAAACAATAAAGGCATCAAGCGCACAGGGTCTTGGAAGCACAGAAACAAAATTTGCGCTGTACACTATCACGTATTCACTTCGAGCTTTTGGTGGCGACATGTTCGTACCTGCCGTTACAGCGAGAGAGACGGGTACCACAAAAACGTTTAGCGGAGGTGCAGGCTACAAAATACTTGGCAGTGACTTACTCCCTTATGGAAAAGGAACAACGGGTGCATTACTCCTCAGCACGTCCACATTAGATGCGAGTGGCATGTATAAAATTCCTGACGGGGAACGCCGTGAATTTACGCTGATTGTGCTTCTCGACAACAGTGGCGGAGAGAATGATGATTACCGTCTTGCACTCACGCGCACTGCTTTCAAAACAAGCGCAACATCTACAAAAACTGAATCAGACGATGTGAGTGCGCGAAAATACTGGACAAAGGAAACATTTCTGATTAGTAAATAGTTGATGGTTCATAGTGCATAGTTAAAAACCCACACCGTATGGTGTGGGTTTCTATAAACGTTTTTACGCTCGTCTGTGAATGTACACATCCCTCACGACCGCGAGTGATGTGTACATTGCATTTTAGTCTGGACTTAGCTATATTTCTAACCAGAAAAGGAGTTCACAATGGAAGTTCAAAGGAACAATGCGCCAAACATTGAAAGTATACTGATAAGCACTCTCGTAAATGGGAGCCTAGGGGTTTCTGCACCTGCATATCTTGTTGGGCAGTGGTTTGAGCTACTCTGCTCCCAATACGCACAACCATATCGCAAGTATTATACCCTCTTTGATCAGAGTGGGAGGAAGGCAGGACGTGTAGAGTTTATGCTCGCAGAGTTTCAGCGTGTTGAGCACTTGGTAAAGAATCCAGCACCTATGATTATTGCAATCATGTTTCGCAATTTTATTTCCGTGCCGCTCTCTAAAACAAATATTTCCGATTCAGTGACAGTAGCAAAAGCGTTTCTCATTACTGCGGGCGCACCCCGTATCACAATTGGAAGAGTAGCGCGTCTCATTCTTGCGACGCGTCATACCCGTGAATATGGGAAAACGCTACGCACGAGTGATGAACGGCTTATAGCAGATCTTGAGCTTATGGATTACTCCTTCTCTCACGATGCATCGCTTGGGAGCGCATTTGCGTTACGTTCTGAATTTGTTACCGTAACTGACGAAGAATTTCGTAAATTCTATGGTCATTGGCTTTCGGGCTTAGTCTCTCGCGGAACCCATATGTATCAGACTGACGATTTCCGGGAGAAATATGGCGAACAGACTGTTGAAAATATGAAGTATGTGCTTCATAACATGAGCGCCGTAGTTCATCATCGTCCTCGCCCATAACAATGTAAATCCCCTCGAAACTATTCGTTTCGAGGGGATTTTTTATACAAAGGTCGAACCATTGTTAACGTTTTGCTTTTGATCGTTCTGTCTCAGTCAAATATTGCTTGCGCAAGCGGACGTTCTTAGGAGTGATTTCGAGGTATTCGTCCTCTGCCATGATTTCGAGGCCGCGTTCGATAGATATTTCCCATGCTGGCACGAGAGATACCGCTTCGTCAGTTCCAGATGAGCGCATGTTCGTGAGCTGTTTTCCTTTTGTTGGGTTCACTGGCATTTCCTCACCCTTTGAAGTATTACCAATAACCATGCCCTCGTACACTTCTGTACCTGGTGTGATGTAGAGTACTCCGCGATCTTGCAAGTTCCAGAGAGCGAATCCGAGAGCCTTCCCTGTTGCCATCGAAATCATTGAGCCAGAGATGCGCTTACGGATTTCTCCTGCGTATGGACGGAATTCCAAGAAGCGAGACGCCATTATGCCGTTTCCACGTGTATCAATAACAAACTGCCCGCGGTAACCAAGAAGACCGCGCGTTGGACCTTCAAGTACAATGCGCACTGTAGTGTCGTGTACTTTCATGTCAGACATAACGAATCCGCGCATGCCAAGGCGCTCAATGACGGTTCCTTGAAATTCTGATGGTGTATCAATAACCACTTCTTCAAATGGCTCGCTCTTATTTCCTGCATCGTCTATATGCACGATTACCTGTGGCTGTGATACAGAAAGTTCAAATCCTTCACGGCGCATGTTTTCAAGCAAAATCGCAACGTGCATTTCACCACGTCCAAGAACACGGAATACATCTCCCCCGCCCATTTCAACCTTCAATCCCACGTTGATTTCAAGTTCGCGTTCGAGGCGTTCCCTGATTTGGCGAGAGGTAACAAACTTTCCGTCTCTGCCAGAGAATGGTGAACCATTCACCAAAAAGTTAAGTGCGATTGTGGGTTCGTCGACAGCAATAGTTGGAAGCGCTTCTACTTCAGCAGTACCGCCAATTGTGTCACCGATATAAATATCTTCGATACCAGCAACCATAACAATATCGCCAGCGTATGCTGCTTCAGTTTCTGTGCGTACAGTTCCAAGGAATGTCTGCACCTTTGTGAGACGTCCAGTTTTTACTGAACCATCTGGCTTTTTTACAAAAACGTTTTGGTTTGGTGAAACTTTTCCGTTATAGAGACGAGCGACCGCGAGACGGCCAAGGAAATTGTCATACCCGAGGTTGAACACCTGCATGCGAAGGGGTTCAGTTTCTACATATGGTGTTGCTGGTGGAATGTGTTCAAGGATGAGGTCAAGAAGTGGAGTGAGGTCATTTGAGTCATCGGTCAATTTCCGCTTTGCAATTCCCTGTCTGCCAATAGCATAGATAACAGGAAAATCAGCCTGTGCATCGTTTGCGCCAAGCTCGAGAAATAGTTCAAGGACCTGCTCCTCACAGAGGTCAGGATTTGCTGCTGGTTTATCAATCTTGTTGATAACAACAATTGGCTTAAGACCAAGTTCAAGAGACTTCTTCAATACAAAGCGTGTCTGTGGCATTGGGCCTTCCTGTGCGTCCACAATAAGGAGCACTGAGTCGATTGAACGAAGTACGCGTTCTACTTCCGAACCGAAGTCGGCGTGTCCTGGAGTGTCCACAATATTGATTTTTGTACCCTTGTACATTGCGGATGCGTTCTTGGCATAGATTGTGATGCCACGCTCCTGCTCAAGGGCATTCGAGTCCATAGATACCGTTTCATCAGTCACAGCACCAGTCTGGCGCATCAGAGCGTCAGTAAGGGTTGTTTTGCCGTGGTCCACGTGAGCGATGATGGCGATGTTACGAATATCCATAGGTCTTTTGATTAATTTGCTGGCTTAAAATAATGAAAACAAAAAGCGCGCAAGGCGCTGTAATACCCCGTAGAATACTTAACAAATGGCTTTAAGTCAAGGGAACATGCTACAATTTTCCCTATGCAAGAGACTCTAGTGACCCTGTCCTATTTTGTAAATAGTTTTGAGAATCCGTTTGCGTTTATGACGATTGTTGCCGGCTGTGCATTTCTTGTCGCGTATTTCAATCGCGAGCAGAGCCTCGCTTTTTTCCTCTCACTCGGCAGTTCTTTTGCACTCGCAAACGTTCTGAAGCACATATATAAAATTGCGCGTCCTGTCGATGCACTTGCAACACTTGATAGTTATCGCTTCCCTTCTATGCATGCAGTCTTAGTGAGTGCACTCGCAGTTAGTTTCTGGTGGTTCGTGTGGAAGAAATATAAAAACACTTCTATACGAATAAGCGCGACAGCTGTAGCTGTCGCGCTTATTCTGTTCGTATCTTACTCGCGCATCGTGCTCAATGTGCACGAACCTGTAGACGTGATTGTTGGCGCCATGATTGGAAGTGGTATTACACTTTTAGTCCACTATTTTTTATCCAAGAGATAAACTGATGCGTTCAGCAATTTTCTTACATTTTGACTGTCTAGAAAGGTGAATACATAATCCCATTATTTTTTCACTTCGTTTTTATTTCACTGGTATTGGAGTGCGGCCTTCACTATTTCTGCAGTCATCCCGGAACGGTCAGTAATCGCCTTGATAATACCCGCCTCGTTGGAGATAGTTACATCTACGAAGAACATATCCTCTGGTTTATCTGTATATCGTATGTGGACGTGTGTCTTACTCATGTGTTCCTCAACTTCAATAATCAGTTTGCCAGTTGTTGTGTCTTCATCATGGTGGTCAATCATGTCACCGCTCATATCGATGTCATGGTCATCATCGTGTGTGATTGCACTTGTAGCTGGGGCTGGCACTGTTGCTATGACGCTGTTACGTGCTTCCATAAGTGCAATAACTTGTTTGAGGAGTCCTATCAATGTTTCCATCTGAGTTAATGATAGCTCCTTGTGAGCTGTTGCATGTACTTCACCCGCTCCGTGATCTACGCCGTTTTGTGCAGAAGCAGAGTAAGCGCCACCACTCATAACGAGAGCAACAGCGAGAGTTACGGAAAATATCTTTTGTTTCATAAACTTTTTTTTACCTAAATAACAACAAGCAAGAAACTGAATCTTAATGCTCCTTTGTATTAAGCGTCCCTGCTCGAAAAAGGTCGCTATGGTAGTCGTGCTCACGATGTGAAAATCCAATCCTGCGCGTGCCGATGATTGCGACAAAAATGGATACCTCGATAAGGAATGTGGAAACTGCTTCGCTATCAGATAAAAAACGTTCCGGAATAACAAAAAACTTGCGCTCGTTTCCGTGAAGCGCTGCGGTAATCTGGTCGTGGTCCGGAACAAGGTGATGGTGGTCGTGTCTCAATTCAAAGTCGTGCACGAAGAGCGATAGTAAGAGTGTAAACGCTATCGAACCAGAAACTACTCGGCGCATGTATGTAGAACCCATAACTTTAATCATACAGAACGAATGCGCCTTGACTAGATGCGTGGGTGAGTAAGCGTGCGGATGAGAGAGTGCGGGACACTATCGCAATGCAAGACGTACAGCTTGTAAACAAAGTTTGCAGGAACTGCATTCAGAAAATATGAGAGTGTTCTCTCACTTTTCTTCATTGGTTCTTGTAAGAAGCATCAAAGTTGAAGTTTCAAAGCGTGCTCTAGCGGACAGGTGCTATCGCATTACCATTCACTCCTGAACTCGGCGCACTCATCTGCATCATATCTGCCATGCTGTGGAACATAACGTTTTGAGGCAAAACAAATACCTGAGAGTCCACCACCCACGGTTTGCATGCGTACAGGAGTGGAGTTGATGCATCGAGAGATACAGTTTGCGATGCTTGCATGGAAGTATCATTTTGGATATTACTCTCGACAATCATACCCATACTCTCTCCATCCTGCCACATACTTGTTTTTGCGCCTTCCGTAAGGACATGGGCTCGTGTGGTTTTTCCAGAGGAAATTAATTTTGATTCAAAATCTGCGCGCGCCTTTCCGCTTCCCACATACACTTTGCCAGAAAGTTCGTTGCCGTCACTTGTGCCAGAAAATGTGCACAATTGATTTAAACCTGTGCCTATAAGCGCACTTAACGTAGTCGGTGATTGTGTAGTTGGATTAGTAAAGGTCCCAGCTTGTGCCTCATTTTGTGCAGGTTCGTGCGATTTTGCAGTTAGAAAAACATAGCCAATTACTGCTACAAGACAGACTACGCAGGCAATGACTATAGTTTTTGTAGACATCTATATTAATTGTTCTGATTATCTTACTGACACTGAAAAGCAGTGCGGCATTCCGCTTTGGAAGCTGGGTCCTGAACTTGTTCACAGGTAGAACATTGCATTGCTTTCATGCTTGTTGCATCGTAGCTTCCACCATAGCCAGCACTTCCGCCACCCTGTGCGCCTGCGCTTGGCGAAGCTACACCGGGCATCATTCCCTTCATCATATCTTCCATCGAAATGAAGTCTACATTTGCAGGCGGTACGAATACAGATGCATCGGTTCTCCACGACGTGCAATTATAGTTAGATGCGTCATCGTTCATATCAATCGGCATTTGTGTAGTTCCGTCCGAAGAGATCGGAGTATCAGGTGAAGCCGTAGTGTCGGTATTCTCAGGCATTTTCATCAAATAGCCGTCCGCTTGGCCATCAATCCAAATACGGCTTTCCTTTCCATCACTTATCATATGAGTCGTTTCGATTTGACCGCGTGCACTCGAAGTAAAGTCACCACGCATCTTTCCCCCGCTCATATACACCGTGCCGTTCGATTCTGTGCCATTTGATGAATCTGAAAATGTACACGTCTGGCTTTGACCAAGTGCGAGCATCCCAGAAAGAGACATTTTTGCAGAGTCTACCATTCTGTCGCCAAGCGATTGCTCTGTGTTATTGTCGCCAATAAGCTCTGACGGAGCATCTGCACGACCCGCCATAAGATAGCCACCAACTATAAATATTAAGACGAGGACCACACCTCCAATGACCAGTTTATTTTGTTCCATATGGTAAAAGTATACACCCCGTTAGAAAATTGTGTATAGACATAATTTTCTAACGGGGTACACCTTCTACTTTCTCTAAAAATGATAATGCCCCCGCCCAACTCATAGGCAAAGCGCTTCTTTCTAATGGGGAATGCCTCTACACAGCTATTTCTCTGGTGGTCTTAGATATTTTTTATTTTTTAGCTTTTCAGGCAAATAGCTCTCCGTGTCGTACATTTTGTAGTCTTTGCCGTACTCTTGCTCTTTCATAAGTTTTGTCGGAGCGTTCCGTACCTTGAGTGGAATAGGCAAGTTGCCATACTGTCGAACATCAGCCTCTGCAGAGCGAAGTCCGTCATATGCACGTCTGTCCTTCTTGCATTGCGCGAGATATATCACTCCATGCGCTAGGTTGATACTACATTCAGGGTATCCAATCAGCTCAACAGCTTGGAATACTTCGTTCGCAACAACAAGAGCTGTTGGCTGTGCGAGTCCAATATCTTCTGATGCAAACACAACCATCCTTCGTGCAATAAACTTAGGGTCTTCGCCCGCCTCTGTCATGCGTGCTAAATAATAGAGAGCTGCATCAGCTTGTCCTGCACGCATACTTTTTATAAACGCGGAGATAGTGTTGTAGTGCTCATCACCTTTTTTATCATAGCGAAGATGAAGTGACTGTATCGTTTCCTGAAGTGACTCGAGCGATATCTTTCCATAGAGGCGTTCTGCATTTTCAAGGACTGTAATTGCTTGACGCGCATCGCCTTGCGCGAGTCGAATAAGCCATTCAAGTGCTTGCTTTGGCACTTTCATTTTTGTTCGCTTCACTATTTTCTCCATGTCTTCTGCAGTCAATTCTTTCAGTACAAAAACGCGGCATCGGGAAAGCAGCGCAGGAATCACTTCGAAACTTGGATTTTCTGTTGTTGCGCCAATAAGCGTGAGCGCACCAGTTTCTACATACGGCAAAAGAAAATCCTGCTGTGCTTTGTTAAAACGATGTATTTCATCAATAAACAAAACCTTTGGTCGTCCAAGTGTCCCCGCTTTAATAATTTCTTTTATATCATCCTTCCCTGCGGATACTGCCGAAACTTCAAAAAACTCTGCCTCAAGTGCATCTGCATACAAACGCGCAAGCGATGTCTTTCCGCTTCCTGGCGGACCCCACAACAAAAAGGAGAAAAGATGCTTGCCTTCAATCGCTTCACGAAGCGGTTTTCCTTTTCCAACTAAATGCTCCTGTCCGACATAGTCAGCAAGTTTTTTTGGCCTAAGTCTTGAAGCAAGCGGTTCCATATAGAAACAGTATATAACTGATGGTTTTTAGTTTGTAGTTTGAAGACGCTTGACATAGTCTGTTTATGTTCTATTATCTGACCCTCATGCCAATCAGAGGAGAGCCTGCATGAATACCAAGATCTTTTCCAATACCATACCGTACGATACTATTGCAAAAATCGCTGCACGCATCGCAAATTGCGATTATTGCACTGCCATTTCACGTTACTCAACAGGTAACAGTGCACCATGGGTCATCACTGTTGGTGAGTCTCGATGGCGTCGCCGTCTCGTCGTACGGAAGGTATATGACGAAGGCTCCGATGCACAATTGCAAATCTTGTCATTTGCGCAGTCCGACAACGATGTTATCAATCTCGACGTGAACGACACCGACGGTACGGTCACACTCCTGGACCTAGTCAGTGGTAGTTACCGCGGGGTCAAAACATATCTAGCACCAAAGGCAAAGGCAGCGTAACAGAGAGGCCACTTTCGAATTTTCGGAAGTGGCTTTTTTTTGCATAAAATACTAAACGATGGTCTAATCATGGACACATGAAGAAGATGCGCTACAAGAAACAGAAACGTACCAAGAAAGGTGGTACGAATTTTTGGGATCGTGAATATAAGGAAGGTGGCGGGCACCTCGCTCTTTCATTGGAGCCAAGCGAAGACCTCGAAGCGTTCACCCGCTGGCTTGAAAGACAGGGTGGTAAAAGTCAGCTGAACGTCACCTGCTCAGTAGTTGACCTCGGATGTGGAAACGGACGTAACCTCATATATCTCGCTGCTCAATATGGCATGCATGGTGTCGGCTTTGATGTTTCAAAGGAGGCAGTATCGCAAGCTGAAAAAACAGTAGGCAAAGACTACCAACTAGAGTTCGAAGCCCGCTCTATTGCAGGCACATTCCCTACCGTTACTGACAAGTCTCAAACACTTGTACTCGATATGATGACGTCACATTTTCTTTTAAAAGCGGAACGCGAAACACTACGCAAAGAAGTTGCACGTATTCTAAAACCAGGTGGCTGGTACTTCCTCAAAACATTTCTGCTCGATGGCGACTTAAATGCTGCACGGCTTCTAAAGGAAAATCCTGCGGAGGAGGAGGGTTCATATATTCACCCTCTCATTGGCGTACCTGAACACGTATTTACAATTTCCGAACTTGAAGACGATCTTTTCGAATATTTTGAAGTGGTAAAAATTCACAAATCTCATCGCCATATAAAGGATGGCAAGGCGCACAAACGTCGAAACGTGACAATGTATTGTAGAAGAAGGTAGCGTACCTAAAACTTTATTTGTTTTTGAGACGTCCAGTAATTTTCTTTGGGAAAGAGAAAATTGGGACGGAAATTCGCAATAGTCGCCAAGACTCGTTTGCTCATTTCTCAAAGTGGCGGAACAATTTTCGTGAATCATCTATTTTACGTACTCCGAATGCGCGGATTTCATCGCCGTCTGCATCACTTGCTATCAACGCTACATCCCCCACTTCTATATCGGTTGTTGTGGCACGCATATCATTATTTGGAAGACGAACAGTAAATGCAACTGCATTCTTTTTGCGAGTATCTTTCACAATAATCATATTGCCGTTAATACCAACAATCTCGCAAAGACAAATACCATCGACAGGTGCACCATTCGCACTTTTATAGAAATACTGCACTGAACGAGGTAATGGATAACGATCACTATTCGTTATCAGTCTGTCATTCAGACGGAAACCTCTATCAAGTGCAACACTGGCTCCAGCAGTTAACAAAAGAATCAGTGCGAGCAACACGAGGACGGGGCTTCTATAACCAACTCGGAACTGTTTCAAAAGCCAGAGAAGTCCCATGAACGAAAGTGCATCTAGTATAAAAAGTGGCCATGGAAACACATAAAGGAAAAAAAGAATTCCACGTAGGCCGAACCCCAGAAGTGGTTCGTGTCCGCTCACACGAATTGTGAACAAAATGAAATTCGCAATCATCACTGAGAGCACCAGGACAACGAGTGATGCAAAGACAAGTAAAGCAATATGCAGTGTGAAATGCATTTTTGGTTTCATGGAGACAGCACCAGATGCAATCTTTTCTTTTATTTCTGTCTGAAGGTTAGTTTTGTCATCCATATTATTTTTGTTCTTCTGAGTAACGTTTCTTTAATGCCTCTTTCGCCCGCATCATTCTGATACCAACTGTGCCAATGGGTATCGAAAGCACGTCTGCAATATCTTTATACGCCATGTCTTCAAAATAATGCAGTACCAAAACTTCACGATATTTTGGTGTGAGCGCTTCTAAATTCCTTTCAAGCATTCTTACTATTTCTTGTTTTTCAAAACCAGACTGTTGCTCTGTTTCGTATGCAAAGTGTGGGACGAATGAGTCAAATGCAAACAATGTGTACGGCTGCCGAGTGCGCGTGCGGAGTACGTTTACGAATGAATTGTGCGCGATGCGATAAATCCAAGGTGAGAACTTTTGTGAAGCATTGAAACTTTGGATATTTTCATATGCACGGATGAACACCTCCTGTACGGCGTCCTCGATATCTTCTACGGTGGAAAGAAAGCGCTTTCCATATCGCAAGAGCTTTTCTTCGTATCGCATTACAAGAACACCGAAGGCTTCACTGTCCCCGCCTTGCACTTTGCGTGCAATAACCTCATCCGATTCTATTTCTGTCGACATGATAATTTGGTACTTACAATACTACACTTATTTATAAGTTTTATTTCACACAAAAAACCCTCAAGAATGAGGGTTTTTTACTTGTCTTCATTTAGTTATCATCTTCTTCTGAACGTTCTTTTAAGTCGTCCATAATATGCTTTGCTGTTATGGCCGTGCCATCAAGTGTCCCCCGTACTCCAATTTGATCTCCCGCAACCACGTCGGAAAGTGTGCCGTCCACCATGCGAGTGACTGACGCATCACCAGCATTTACTGTATAGGTTTTTCCATCCTTACCTTCGAGAGTTACGGTATCACCGTTAACTGATTGAACAGTTCCCTTAAGTCCATGACCTCGTCCACCGTGGTGGCCTCCCTTTCCACCCTCAGGCATACCGTCCATCACATCTGTCGCAGTAAGTACTGTCCCAGAAAGTGTTCCGCGCGCACCAACATCGTCTCCAACTTTAATATCAGTTATCGAGCCATCTTCAGGCTTTTCTCCCTCTGTGAATACATGTACATCAGCGTCTTTTGCTTCAATTGTATATCCAGTATTGTCTTTTTCAGACGTAATTGTGAAAACTGAACCGTTTATTTCTGTTACCGTTCCATGGAGGTGATCTCCCATCTTCATTTGTCCCAAGCGAGCTCCTAAACCTTTCCCAACTCCATCAGTTTCTGCTGATGCAAATCCGGCGTAGCTTGCAACTCCCCCAAGAGCAAGCATGCCTAAGAAAATGGGAATAATAAGTAATTTTTTCATTGTGCTGTACATTATGATTATCTAAGAATAAAATTGGCGAGTCACACCGGTGCAACTCGTTTATTCATACACCGCAGTGCGGTTTTTATTTCATTTTTACATGCACCTACGCGTCAAGAAATATTTTCACAAGTGTGAGCTAAGTAAATCCGTATTCAATTCCAAGGTAGAGAAATCTGTGTACAAGCGAACGTTTAATTCGCACTACAAAGAACTGACTGTAATCACGTCGACATTCGCATCCTCACTAGCAGTTGACATTTTTCCGCGGAAACGAAGTTTCAGCGTTGTGGCGCCATTTATCATAAATTCCTTAGCGTGCCACGTGTTTTCAGGATCCTGATTACCACGAAGTCGGGCATATTCTGTCCAGACACCACCATTTTGCGCAACATCAAATGCAAGGTATTCTCCAGCATCAAGACCGTTTTCGATATACCACGAAAACGATACTTTGACTGTTGAACTCGAGACATTAATTATCGTTGATGTAATCGATCCATCATTCGCGGACCCGTCAATTTCTACTGAACGAGTACCTCCCTTTGCACGCTGAACCGACTGAAACCAGTCGTTCTGGGAATCCTGCGTCCACTTTGTGAGACCGTTTTCGAACGAATCTTCAAAATATGTCGTTGAGGCTACTGGCAACGTGGTTGTTGGCGTCGTTGTGGGTGTCGGCGTTGGAATTGGTGCCTGCGTTCCCCACGTTACAGCGCCATAGGCATCAACGATTCCAAATCCAAAGGTATTATCTCGTCCAAGTGTTCCGAGGTCATCTGCTGAAGAAAGAAGCGCAGTTCGTACGTCGGCAGGTGTTGTCGCTGTGCCTTTTGCAATAACAAGTGCTGCAACGCCGGCCACGTGCGGAGTCGCCATCGAGGTGCCATTGAAATACTGATAGCTAAAGTTATTCAGTGCACCACTTATAGTTTGTTGCAAGACTCCGTCACCATATCCGTCACCATTTTGGTCAACGCTCGTATCACCGCCTGGGGCAACAATATCGAGCGATGTCCCGTAATTTGAATATGGGGCACGCGTTTCATTGTATCGTGTCGCACCCACAGCGATGACGTACGCATCGTATGCTGCAGGATACGAAACTTTTCCTACATTACCGTTGCCACTTGCCGCAACGATAGTCACTCCTTTCCCATATGCGTATGCCAATGCCTCTTCAAGATAACTTGCACCAACTGAGCCCCCGAGCGAAAGATTGATAACTTTCGCGCCGTTATCTGCCGCAAAGCGAATACCCTCCGCAACATCTGCATATGTGCCACTGCCATTTTTATCGAGTACGCGTACTGGCATTATGGTCGCACCAGGCGCAATACCAGAAACACCAAGTTCGTTGTTGGTCGATTGCGCGATTGTTCCTGCGACATGCGTTCCATGCCCATTCTCGTCGTTTGCGTGTGTATCATTTGAAACGAAATCATACCCAGAAGTAAAAGAAGTATGTGCGAGGTCGGGTGCGCGATAATAGGTTGTGACTCCATCACTGTAGTCTTCGTACGCAATGCCAGTGTCAATCACTGCAACTACGACACCACTCCCTGTCGAAAGTTCGCGCACCTCTTCATAGCCGATGCCGCCATACTGTGGATTGTCGAGATGCCATTGAAATGGATACAGAGGATCATTCGGCTCACTGAACGCATAAGCGATGTGATTCGGCTCTGCGTATTCTATATCGGTTCGCGCACGATATTGAGCGATTACATCTTCGACAGTCCTTCCTGCTGTGAGTCTCACTCGCTCAAACGTGTCCGCACCTTTCATTTTAATGATAATCTCATCTTCACGTTGTTCTCGAGCATCTCGATTGTACGCGTCGCGTGTCAAAAGGCGTTCATCCAATGTTCGAACCGCACGCACTTTGCGTTCATCGTCAGCTGCCTCAGCAGTACTTCCAGAAAATAGCGACACTAATATAATACCCACGAGAAGTACAAGACAACATACATTCCCTGTCCAGTATTTATATGCTTTCATTTCTTTATGATACACCTGCGCTTTGAAAATATCTAACCCCATGAAATGAAGAAGTTATTGATGCAGAAAACGCCTTATCTTCACGTAAATAGCCTGGCAAACTTTATCTCATCGAACGTATAGTCGTCGCCCAAGATGCGCTTCACGGGAGTGAGACTTTGCACATTTTCCTCTTCAAGTACGGTCTTGAAAGCATCAAGAATTGTGGAGAGCCGTTCGGTCTCTGGCTTTAAGTGTGCAAGATGCTCATCTCTATCTATGCTTTTTAGTTCTACTAGTTTCTCAAGATGCGAAATGATGGTTCCGACAGTCATTCCCCTCTGTTCCGCAATATCTTCAAGAGTAGCCGAACTGGACAAGAGTGAGCGTGTTATCTCATGTGTAGGGAGTTTTGGTTTTTCAATACCATCTTTAGTTTTTCGCTTTTTCACTTCAAGCGAGCCACCCATCGCAAGAATGAAGCGTTCATGCATATCAGAAATTTCTCCGGCTTCCATCGAATCAAATTGTTCATCTGCACCATCTGCTTGTGATCTAAATTGTGCATCTACGTCAACAACATTTGGATGCACAGCAAGCGCGCGAGCATTAAACCCTAAAAGGTGCAGTCCATCGAGCGTTCGTACACGTGAAAGAGCTACATACCCTTGCCCGTATTCAAATGCACGAGAAAGATCCATCACCGCTTCGTCCAAGCTCATGCCTTGGCTCTTATGAACAGTGATCGCCCACGCAAGACGCAACGGAATTTGAATAAGCTTTGCAAGCAATTTTCCATTATCCTCAACAGACCATTCAACGGGAATTGCGGTGATGTTACGGCCGTCTCGTGTACGAACCATCGGCCTTCCTGTTTCAGCTTCAAAGCCAGTCACAACACCAAGTGTCCCATTCACATACCCCGCTTCAAAATTGTTCTTCGTAAACATCACTTTTGCTCCCTCTTTAAGAACAAGCACGGCGGGTGAGAGACAATTTTTCTGCATACCTTCAATGAGTTTTGCGTTTCCCATCGTTTCCATCAAGAAAATATGCTCTTCGTCTTCGAGTGTGGCAAGTTCTTCTGTATTCATCTTGTCGACGTCGACATTATGAGTGTACAGTCTTGTTACCGAACGAAGTTCGCTAGCACCTTCTACGTGCCGTGTTTTTAAATGCTCGTATACTTCTTCACCTGCGTCCCCGCTACGAATAGCGTTCAATGTATTTAGAAATTGCAAATCATCCTGACGATGCTGTTCAGAAAGATAACACACGAGCGGTTCTGCACGTCTCCACGCTTCAGATTCAAATGCAAACGAAACAGCGGTGCCTCGTTCAGCAATTGGTGGCAACTGAAAAAAATCTCCAACAAAGATAATCTGCAGTCCACCGAATGGTTCTGTTTTCTGACGGAGTGTGCGAAGAATAGTTTCAATTGTAGAGAGCATGACGCCATCGAGCATTGATATCTCATCAATAATCAATACTTTTGCTGCCATGAGTCGTTTCACCAGCGGCTCTTTCGTTGAAAGCTGGTCGAGTTCATAGGGGGTGAGAACTTTACGAATACCAATGCCGCTCCATGAGTGGATAGTCATACCCCCTACGTGAGTTGCAGCAATGCCGGTTGATGCAGTAATCGAGGGTTCAATATCGTGCTCACGCAAATACGTAATGTATTGGTTCACGGTATGTGTTTTTCCGCTTCCGGGTTCTCCAGTCAGGAATACATTCGCACCAGTTTTCAGTATTTCGAGTGCTCGTTCTTGAGTCATAGCTGACTAGTATACAGTGTACGGTTAACAGTGAACAGTAATTGAAAAAACCACGCAAAATGTTCAGTCTTTTTGAGTGATTAACACGTATACGTAGGTTTTGAAAGAACGTGCAATTTGTTTGAACTCCATGTGTGCCATCTATTTGCGAATAAATCATAGGCACTTTATGTACATATCTGTAACGGTCGTAGTAAATACGTACATCTACCCCACGAAGTTTTTGAGTTGTTTTCGAACATTTGTATAGTTGGGGATTGTTTCCGCCACGAGTGTCCAGAACACGGGTTTATGGTTCATTTCTTTTACGTGGCAAAGCTCATGAACGATGAGGTAATCTTGAGCCTGAGGACTGAGATCTAAAATCTTGTAGTGGAAGTTCAAGTTCTTCTTTCCGGAACAGCTTCCCCATCTAGTGTTCATATTTTTTATAGATATCCTGCCGTAGGAAAAATTGTAGTGCCTATTGAAATGTTCTAGTCTCACATGAACAAATGCTCGTGCATCCTCTTTTCTTCTTTTATAATCGTGGGCGTGTCCTCGAAGTGGCGGACGAGGAGTGGGCAAATTTTTAAACTGACTCAGCTTTTTTGAAATCCAGTCGGCATGCGTATGAATAAGTGTCTCTACATGCTTCTCGTTTGCACGAAGTGGAAGTGCGACGCGTATGTGTCCATCTCGGTACACAGTGAGCGTCAGCTTACGCGCACGACGAGACCTGCATATCAAATATGAAAATGCATGTTCACCATTTGCGAACGTATTTCGAACACACGAATCCATACTAAATACCTTCAATCGAGTACGTTGAAGTCAGTGATTCAAGTGCAATCGGTGCAACAAATGCGATACCTATAAGTGGTAGTACTACCATGACTATCGATATCACAACCATAGCAAAAATATACTGACGTGTCTTTTCTGCAGATTTGAAGGTTAGTTCGAGCTTTTGTTCAAGTGCCGTGAGTCGCTCTTCTGATATTTCCATTGTTTTATTGTACCACTACCCCTCTGATACAAAAAAACCAACCGAGACTCAGGGAGTCCGGCTGGCGTTATTTCACTCAATAGAGGCTTTCGTTTTGGCCTGACTCCGGAGCATACACGAATACGCGTGCCCCTGCTTTTACCTTATCGTATAGTTCAATCACGTCCTCGTTCAGCATGCGGATGCATCCGCTCGATACTGCTTTACCAATTGACTCAGGGCGATTTGTTCCATGAATCCGGTACTGCGTATTGCCGAGGTAAATCGCGCGTGCGCCAAATGGATTTTCAGGAGAGCCTCCCTCAATCATATTCGGCAAGTCTGGGTCTTCAAGCTTCATTCGATCGGTGGGGTACCAAGGTGGGTCAATCAACTTATGATCGACCAGTTCTGTACCAGACCAAGCAAAACCTTCTCTCCCTACTGCAATACGATACTCAAGCGCACTTTCCTCGCTCAAGATATAAAACAGCCGGAAGCGTTCGGTTTCAACGATGATGTCGCCGGGTTCGGCAGCGTTCGGATAGTACACCTCGAGTGCGCGAGGAATACTGTACCGATTGCCGTAGTCTTCTTCAATCGCAGGCTCTTCAAAGATAGGCTCTTCAAAATATTCGGAAATTGGCTCATAGAGCGTTGCTCCCGTTTTGAAGAACTGCTTGAAGTAACCGAGACACAACCGAATGTTATTTTTCGTCCGAGGTTTTTGAAACTCGTACTGCCGAAGGTAGTACGCTCTCTGGTTTTTGTTTGTGCCATAGTGCCTATAATCAAACGTTAGTGGCAGTTTCTGGCCGCGTTGTACGTATCGAAACGGATTTTCGGGATCGCAATTTTCTTGCGAAGCGCGCGGAATCAATTGACCCGCATATGATGCACTTTCGCCTGCCATCAAAAAGATAACTGCGAGAAGCGCAATAAATAATTTAAGCATGTCCCCTCCTAGGGTTTGAAACGTGTGTTAAAGACCAAAATTACAACACTTATTATACCATTGATTGGTATAATACGCAACAATTTCAAATGAAATACGGCTCTATGAAGGCGTATCTGTAGTCACAAGATACTTGTAGGCTTGCATGCCGAGTACAGACCCTATGACTGGTCCAAGAACATACATAAGACTGAATGATTCAATGCCAAAAGCCACTGCTGGGTTGAGTACACCAGCTGAACCGAGCAAAGATGCGATGGCAATTCCTAAAAGAAGCGAGCCTCCGATCATCAAACCTGAAAACTGTGACGATACTTTTCCATACACAACAGACGTAATGCCAAATGTGAAAAAAAATGTCCCAAAAAGTTCTGCAATACCAATGGTAGCTGTGTTCCCTGCTGCAACGCCAATAATAGCTCCGCGCACAAACACTGTCGAAACAAGAGTGAGAGAAATAAGAGCACCAATACATTGCGCAATAATATAAAAGAGCGCATCCCTGTGTTCAATCTTTTTTATAGACCACAAACCTATAGTGACAGCTGGATTGATATGTGTTCCTGAGATATGTCCGACTGAATATACAAAAAGCCCTAGTACGAGAGCGGCAAGAATAGGTGTAGAAACTGGAAACGAACCGAGAAGCGAAAGAGACACAGTGAGCGTGAGCGTGAATGTTCCTAAGCATTCAACGAGATATTTTTTAATTGGCATAAGAAAAGTTACTGGATAGTAATGTGTTCCCCCCTTCTAGTGTGACATATTTAAAAAACCCATGCCATGGTTCCTGTGGTTAACGCCCCTGCAGTGCTACTTTGATTTTTTGAAGCCAAACCTGATATCCGGCAGTGGAAGGATGCAACCCATCGGCTGCTAAATAGATTTCTGGGTGGAGCGAGAACGGATCAACGCTTGGTTCCATATAGAAGTTAACGTATATGCCATCAGCACTACTTACTGCGTCCTCAAACGCTTTATGATATTTCAAATTTAATCGCGTATGCAATGGTCTTATGAACCATGGAAAAAATGTCGCCCCTCCAACATTCCCTGAGCTATGCACTATGAGGTGCTCTACTTTTGGGAGTGTCGTTAAAAACGTCTTGAGTCGAGTTGATTCCGTGTCAACTGAGTGGAAACGAATGATATCGTTACCACCAATCGCGATGAGAATGTAGGTGTATTCCTTTAATTTTGCATGTCGGAGCTGAAGATGAAGGTCATTAACGGTAGCGCCAGAAACAGCATAATTTTCAACATGTGTTGCGTGAATCTCTTTACCGAGAAGTGCTGCGATCGAATCATCGGGCGTTTCGGCTCCTACACCAACACCGGTACTATCTCCAAGTACAAGGAGTGTTGGAGGGCTGTCGTCACCACTCTGAGTATATGCTATAGCGCGGGCAACAAGAGCTTGTGAAATTGCATATTTCTTATACATAGTCACACCATAGTATGTACATACGAGAATGAATAGAGAAACAAACATGTATTTGAAAGTCATGACGCTCCTGCCTGCCATACGCCTATAAAATCAAACGGATAGATAAGAGTAATGATATTGAGTATCAGATTGTCACGGACCATGTAACCGGTAAAAACCTCAAACACGAGTGCTGCGGCAACTATACTCCATACTGGTAATTTCCTTGTGAGAATAAACCCGAATGCCATCCATACAGTATCCATGACTGAATTTATGATGCTGTCGCCGTAGTAGTCGAGTGCAAGCGCTGTCTGGCGGTAGCGGTTCATTATAAATTCGCTGTTCTCAAAAATTTCCCACGCAGCCTCCATGCCGACGGCAAGCGCGAGGCGCAACCAAATGGGAGATTTCGGAAATAGAGCCCACAAGAGCAGATAAAATAAAAATCCGTGAATGATGTGTGAGAAGGTATACCAATCGGAGAGATGCTGTGAATTGCCCGAACTGAAAATTTCCCCGTGCCACACTTCAACATATCCGCACGTACATATCCAAGGATGGCCAATGAAATAGAGCGCACCTATTTGTACACATACAATCGCTGCAATGAGCAGAATATATTTAGTTTTCAGTGTTCCGAGTTGCATAGCTATAGATTAACACTTCGTTGAGTTAACAGTTTACAGAGCGCAGTGAACAGAAAAAAGAACCAGAGGTGCAAATTTGAAATGTATACTTTTTTAACTGTCTATTGTCCACTGTATACTGTGTCTATGAAGGAAACGCTCGCTATTGTTGCGACTCTGATGGCAATTGCCGGGAACATCCCCTACCTCATCGACGTAGTACGCGGGACAGTGCGCCCGCACCCGTACACTTGGTTCGTATGGTCAATTGTCTCCTGCGTGACCTTTTTTGGCGGACTTGTGAAGGGTGCCGGCTGGGGTGCGCTCCCTACCGGTGCTGCCGAAATTTTCACAATAATTATTTTCTTATTCTCTCTAAAGTACGGGTTTAAATATATCGAGAAGAGGGACACCTATTTTCTTGTCATTGCACTTCTTGGGCTTATTCCATGGGCACTGACGAATGACCCGACACTTTCCGTAATTATTGTCGTCACTATTGATGTCATTGCTTTTATTCCAACCTTAGGAAAAACTTCTCGTCATCCGCACAGCGAGACACCGACACTCTACAGTATGAATGTCGCCCGTCATATTCTTACACTTTTTTCTCTCTCGTCATACAACATCGCAACGACTCTTCACTCTATTGCTATGATAATCACCAATTCATTTATGACATACCTCATAATTAAGAAACCAAAGGAAAAAATTGTTCAAGTGCAGAAGCCAAAGAAGCATATCTAATACGGCCGATCACTCGTGTTTGGAATCTTTTTCCTAGACTCTAGTTCGTTAGTATCTCAACGTTCTTAGGGAGTCCCTTTACTATTTCCTCAAGATCCTGTGCAGAGTACGATGTATTTCTCAAATCGAGCACTTTGAGTTTCTTTAGATTTCCTAACTCATTTGGAAGTCCAGTAATTTGATTGTTTGAAAGGTTTAATATTTCAAGATTTGATAACTGTCCTATTTCAGCTGGGACGCCGGTAAATGTATTCCCGCTTAGATTAAGTACCTTGAGAGAAGTTAAGAAACGCACTTCTCCCGGCAGCGATCCGCTGAGTGAATTGTTCGAAAGGTCGAGCAGTGTAACCTTGGTGTTTTGGAAAACACTCTGCGATACCGTGGTGAGGCCTTTGCCACTTAAATGTAATTCTGTATCTGATGATGCATCATCTGCTTTATTTGTGTCACCAGAATTTGTATTGTTCTCAGTATTTTTAACGGCAGTGTAATCGCCTTCAATTGAACTGCTTGTGTCTGTGCGATTTTGTACAAAGACAAAACCAGCAACACTAATAATGAGTATGACCGCAAAAATAGCATATGTATTCATTGGGAAACTATACTCCTCACAGCTCACTGAGCAAGGGTGCGCATTTAGCGTATCCCGGTATCCACTGACACATCAATGCGCGTTGTCTTTCCTGCTTCAATTGCAAGCGTTCTCGGAAGTCCTGTTGCTCCACCAATACCGCTTCGTGGATCTGCAAGTTCAAGATAGTAACTACCCTCTCGAAGTTTGACTGAAAATATTCCTTCAGAATCTGGAATCAGTGTTGTAACAAGAGTTTTATTATCCTGCGTGTATACCGAAACCGCGCGTGCGGCGTACATCGCTTCTGTTGGCGTACACGTTTCTCCCTCTCGCTCAACTGGACACACGGGACCGATCGTCATATGCCCTTCAAGGGTTCCAGTTTCTTCGCGTGGTGCTATTTCCGTGGTCACAACAAAATAGAAGTGGTAGTCTTCGGGTGTGAGCGGAGTTTTAGATTCCGTGGCGGGTATCACGCTCCTTAGTACGATACTCTTCCCCAAAAAACTGACAGGTGTACCGAGCGTAAATATAGTCTCATTGCGGGTATCATCGCGAGAGAGCAGTGTACGCACTCGAACTGTTCCTGCTTGGATGCATACTACATCTATTGGACAACGGCTATCTTCGACAAGACTTGTAGGTGAAATGGTAATCCCATTTTGCACGCCACTGCCTCCGAGCATCCACTCTGTAGTTATTAGAGTAGTGGTGGACTCAATACGTTGATCAACTGTTGGGCATTCTGCAAACTCGCACAAAGGACCTGTACGCCCAACGGCCGAGCCATCTGGACACATTTTCGCCTCCTCGGTGCATGCAACTGGGGTTGGCTCCACAACCGAAAGCGGCTTTGTCGTTCTCGTCTCATAGAAATAAAAAGCAGTGAGGAAGAGAGACGCGAAAACAATACTGATGAGGATACTTTTTCTCATATTAATATTTTCTCACAGCTAGCACGCTTCTGCTAATACTGGCTAGCCCACCAAGAATGCGCTCACAAAAGTATACGAATAGAGAGCGAGATACGAGAGTCCTATATTAAACACCAAGTTGCCGAGTGCGAGCGGAACCATAATTCTAGCAAACGGAATTTTAGCCATTCCGGCTGAAATAGTTATGAAGTCATTCGAAAGCGGAGAAAGGGAACCGTACGCAAAACAGATAAGCGGAAAAAGTTTCGGATGAATCTTTGCAAACACTCTTATTGTATCGAAGATATAATGAAGTTTGCTTGGAATAAAATTCGTTCCCTGATGCCCCATGTAATATGAAAATGAGTCACCTGCCATAACGCCCAGCGCTGACGAAAGCCCAATCAAAAGCGGATTTAGGCCAGCCCCTGCAAGGATAAGCAGAATTGAATAGTACGGAACGGTATTGAATGTAGTAAGTCCCCCTAAGAAGGCAGTAAAAAACATGAGTAAGTACGCATTCTCAAACCCAACCACTTCAACTAGCCTTTCGGGCGTAATATAAAAGAAAAGTACAATGGACAGTCCCAAGATAAAGACGATTGGCGCAATACCAAGTACTTTCCTTAATGCTGACTTTTCTGTATCCATAGTGTGTTACTTCTGTTTTTTCTTTGGGAGCATATCCCCGCCTGAGATGACGCGCACAGAAACCGCTTCATCTCTAGCCCCGTCTACTTGGCGGTTCTCTACAAGTACGTACGCGCCGGAAGTAACTATGTCTGCGGTAATTGTTTCTCTGCCCTTCGATATCTTTGTGTCTGGAACGATACTGAAACTCCTCATAAGCCCGCGGCCGTCTCTCACCGTTATGTAATCGTCCGTACGTGCGACCACCACCCCGCCAAACGCGCGTCCCCGAAAATCGTTTAGGCGGTCTTCGTTAATGCGAAAGTAGAATCCAGAGAGGTAGAGCGTTATTGGTGTAAAAATTACGATAAGTATGATGAGGGTGGCGCGTTCTATTTTCTTGATCTTAAGGCCGTTCATATATACTTGTATCGTCGCACATTCTACAGAAAAGACTAGCGTCTCATTGCGAGTATGGGGTGATAAAAACAAAACCGCCCATGAGGCGGTTAGTGTTTCGTCGTCGCTATGCGAGGAATCCTACGAGAGGTGCTTTGAAACGAGTTTCGTCATCTCGAACATTGACACTGTTCCCTTTCCACCAAAAACTTTGTTGAGTGCAACATCAGGAACGATATTGCGCTTGTTCTTTGGATCCTGGAGGTCATGCTTCTTGATGTACACCCAGAGTGCCTTTACTACCTCAGAGCGAGGCATAGGACCCTTTCCAACCACTGCAGCGAGTTCTTCGCTGATAGTCATTGGCTTCATAAACGCGGAATTTGCTTTTGGTGCTGGCATATATGTTAAATTACCTTTATCTAAGGACTCAACCAGTATAGCACCCCTATAGAGGAATTTTCCACCTATGGGGATATTAGGCCACATAGTCACAACTGTGCCCTCGGGGTGTCAAATAGCTGGAATAGTGTCGCAATTTAGGCTGGATATAAACCGAAACAAACCACGTCTCTCGTACATCTCTCTATGGGTTACTATTTTAGGGACTTTTTGAAGTCGTCAATTGTGCCACCAACTTTTTTACGAGGATTCATGATGTTATCTGCATCATAGATTTTCTTAATTTTCCCAAATACTCCATTCAGTTCTTTTCCGTAAAATTCTTCAAGGAATGGCGTGCGCACAATCCCATCGCTGTGGTCTGCGCTCGTATTCCCATCAAGCTTTTTAACAAGCTTAAATACGTCTTTCATCAGACCGATAATTTCATCAGCGACCCGAGGAGATTTGAAATCAAATATCGGAATGATGCGAAGAGAACCATCGCCTATATGTCCGTGGAATCCATAGTGTATGTTGCGCTTCTTTAATATCACAATCAGCGATTTAATAAATTCGCCCAGTTTTGAAAGAGGCACAATGACGTCCTCAATGCACGGGACAGCCCTGAATCCCTTCTCGTTAAAATCACGCATGAGCGTAAATGAATTTCGGCGTACGTCCCATGCAGCTTCCTTATCCTTCTCAATCACAATGTGCTTTACAAAATATTTTGCATGAGTGAGCTCTTCAAGGCATTTTTGGGCTTGTGCACTCGTGAGAGTAGCTGTCTTCTCGCTAAATTGCGCAAGAATAAATAGATGAGCATTCTCATCTATGTACGGCATAACTTTACTTGCAGACACTGGAATGTGTTCGCGCGCACGAAGAAACGTATTAATATCAAAGGTTTCAATACCCTCTGGGTTATGGCGGAATAGCCTTTGAAGCACTGGCGAAACATCAGTGAGCGCCGTCGCGGAAATCATCAGAAGCTCAAGGTGTCTTGGCTTTGGTACAAGGCGAATCGTGGCACGGGTCACTATGCCGAGCGTTCCCTGGGCGCCAACAAATACTGGAATAGCACTAAACATATCTTCGTTTAGAACTTTATGAAGTGCGTAACCAGACGCTGACTTTCGTACTGAACCTGTTGCCTTTTTGAGCGATGCACCATACTTTTTAGCAAGTGAAAGCAATTTTTTCTCTTCCGCATCGGTAACATCTCTAACCGGTTTTTGCCCAATCTCTCTCACGCTTCCATCTGCGAGAACTACTTCAAGTGAAACAACATTATCACTCGTCGCACCATACCGGATGCTTTTTTCTCCAGACGCATTATTTCCAATCATGCCGCCAATACCGCAGAGAAGCCTTGAGGATGGATATGGTGCGAACATCAACCCGTGTTTCGCCGCTGCCGCTTCGATGTCCCTAAACTTGGCTCCCATCTCAACGCGCGCGACTTTTTGTTTTGCGTCTATAGTGATGCCCGTCATGTGCCTTGTCATATCTACAATCCATCCATCGTTAAGTGGGCCACCACTCATACACGTACCACCGGCGCGCACTGTAAGCGAAGCATTACCATTTTTCTTATTGTCCTCACGGCAGAGTATAACGAGCTTTACTACTTCATTCACATTCTTTGGAAAATAGACAGCCTTCGGCGTCACCGAGAAGGCACTGGCGTCATGTGCATACGCAGAAAGCGTTTCAGAATCGCTCAATTCGTCTATTTCAGAATTTTTTTTAACTGGTTTTGCTGGTAGGAACCTCAGCACAAACAGTGTGTACGTACAGTAGAAGGCAATAAGGAAAAGTATGTACTCTATAAGCAGCCAATAAAGGCTTGCGTCATGTGGTGCAAGGTGTGTGACCAGAAAAAGTGAATACCATGAACCTCCTGCAAGTGCCGGCCCATACATCATTGGCATGAGCTTATAGGTCATCAATATCGCATTTGCCGTAATGACAAACAAGAGGAAGGACTGCGCGGAGAGTATCGTGGAAATTGGCAATACACTCAAAGAAATTTTTGCAAATATCGCAACAGTTAACAGTCCCATGCCTACGCGAAGGACTGTATAAACGATATGCATCTGTTGTTTCTTCGACTCATCGATAATGACGTCTCGAAGCGAATTTATAAAGAAAATAAGAGCAAATGTTGAAGAACCCACGCCGAGTGTAAGCCCTACTGCGAAGAAGAGGTCAACAAAAATCTCAAGGATCATACTTACAGTATAATCCATTGACTGCCTATTTATACGCACATATGTGAAAACAAAAAACTCCCTTGCGGGAGTTTTTTGTTAGACAGTCTTGCTAAACAGTTTCGCCTTCAACTTTCTTTTCTTCTGTTGGGGCTTCAACTGGTGTCACTTCTGGTGTTGCTCCTTCTGGAACAATAGTAGTTTCGTCAACCATAATATGTTTGTTAGCTAGCTAATAAAACTAGCCCGTCAACTAGTGAAGAAGAGTATAGCACGTAATCGAGAATGCCCACACTTTATTGCCCTCCACTTCCCCGCCATGTTTTCGCACTAAAATATAGTGCAAAGAAAAACAGCAGTGCAATACTTTGGCAAATGAGAAACGAGGTGTTTACACCCTCAATCTGATTGAAATGCGAGAACGCCGAAAGCTCAAAGATAACAAATGAAGCTCCCGCGAGCACTGTATCGACTTTAATGACCCATGGTTTATCTGGACTCGTCAATCCAGCCATGACACCTATACCAAGTATAAAGAGAACGAGAAGCAACGGATTGAATGGAAGAATATCAGGATAAAATGGTGTCGCAACGATTAGTATTCCGGCACACAGGAGAAAAATCTTTCTCACAAAATCACCATAATAGTGGAGTAGGTTTTTAGTGAAATTATTCATACGTATTATTTCGCATTATCACCATCAATTATAGCAATAGCTTCGTTTACTCTTGTCAAGAATTGCGTTGGGAACACAAACATAAGGAGGAAGATTGGGAGTGGAACGTACATAGCACAAAATATAACTACGAAGAGAAATTCAAGTATATCACTTGCGTTTTTCTATGGTACCTTACCTCTGCTCAACGAGGACACCGTTTTTTACAGTAATGCGCTTTGTCACACCAACAGATGCAGTTGCTGACATAGGTTCTCCTGGAGCTCTATCTGCAAAATTTACATTGATTGCTTCGTCCTTAAACACAATGTTCTGTGGGGCGATCCGGTCTCCAAGTAACAATCCGTTTGTGCCTGTAAAACCATCCTCTGTTGCCAGTGCAGCAACAACATAAAAGAAGGTACCGCTTCCACCACTCGACTGTGTGAGTAAGAAGATGACATCAGGTACAGTATCTCCATTTACATCGCTCGTTATTTCGTTTCCAAAATATTTTGTAATGATTTTCTCTTCCGAGCCAGCTTGTGCGAGTTCTGAAATACCGTTTACGAGCGTGATGGCTTTATCGCCAATCCGGTATGTACCGTTTTTAAAATCTACAAACACAACATTGTTTTCATTTGTTGATAGAACCATCTGCCCGACAACTACTGAACGACGTATGGCATCGAACTGAGAGAGAATGGTTTGCCTATCAAACTCGCGCACCGTGCCTGATGCATAATTCTCAAATGCAGAGTAATGGACGAAATACCTGACAGCGAGGCAAGGACTCGTTCCTGGGAGTGCAAAAACAGTTTCTTCATACCTGTTCCCAGCGCCAGCTTCAGACGAAGAAGCCGCCGAGTATGTCAAACCGCCATCGACAAAATTCGTCGCAGTTGCATGTAAAGTTCCAAGGAATAAATCAGCAATACATTCGGTTGCATCGTTAAATGACTCAACGCTTATATATGTTCCTGCGGAAAGATTCGTACCCGTCGCAAGCGTCTGTGGAATTGTAAATTTAACTCCACTTATATTTCGCTCAGATCCAAGCGCCGTGTACACGTATGTTTCATCACTCGTAAAATCTGAAGGATAGCGAACTGTAAACCCTGACGCCCCGCTGTGGTGCACCCCTGCAAGGCCGCCAGTATCTTTGTTAACTTCGATACAATTTATGTAATTAGTTTCCACATCATTCTCGAGAACCATAGCTCCTCTTCCTTTACTCCAAAATACTAAAGAGCCATCGGCATTCTCATACCGTCCTCCATCTGCTGAAATAGTTTGAGCGAGGCTGGTTGTACTTGTATCGGGGAATGTAAGTTCAACCCATCCTGTTGGTTCTGATTTCGCCCCTGGTGCCACAATCTTTAATTCTTTTTGGTCATAAAATGCTGCGCTAATTGCTTTCTTTTTATCGCATTGATACGTCACTGACGAAATCGGCTGCGGTTGCGGGCTAACAATCGGATTTTGAGTTATTGGTGCAGAACCTCGTTCTAAGGAACTAAATACAAACATTCCGCCGACTACGATTACAACAAAAATGCAGAGAAGGAGTAGTTTTTTCATGTTTTCAAACTATATCACACAGAGCTGTATTTTGGATTAAGGACACAATACCAACCCGCCTTAATCGCCAATATACCTGCTGAACTCTTCTACTGCCTCCCCCACTATCTCAGCGTCAGCGTCAGCGACCAAACTCGCATGTAACTTCCTTAATACTGTGTAGATTTCACGCACACTATAACCCTTCTTTTTTAATTTTTCCGCCTCGTCAAGAACAAAGTTATCCTCTGGAGAACTTTTTTTCAGCGCCGTTTCTAATATTTTTGAAAATGGATGTGCCATATGAGAATAACTTACACTATCAATTTCATTATATTAGTCAAAGGAGTGAAATACTGATGAGATGTATACATTCACATCTTGAACACTTTTTCTTCATGTTTTCCTCATTAGCATTTCATTATGATGCGAGGGTCTAGACAAATCACGTGTTCTTACCCGAACCCGCACGCCAGTAGGTACTTTTCCTGATGTCGAGCAATTCTTGTTAACCTGCTCACCGTTACATCATCCCTGTCACTTTTCACTCTATCGTACGTCTTCATAGATGGGCGTGGTGAAACAAGCACTAGATATAGTACAAGTAAATTAATAAAGTAATATCTTAAAACATGAAAAGCATGCAACTTACAAAGACTCACACACTCGGTCTTCTGATTCTCACGGCACTCGCACTCGTTGCAATTCCTACGTTCTCTTTTGCAGCAACATATGCGTATGTAAATACAACTGGCGAAGTTATGACGACTGACGCAGCAACATGGATGGAAGCGATTAACAAAGCTCCAAACATTCATATGCACAGTGGCGTACTTCTCGTTGATAGTGCTGCAGATTCTGCTCTCGTCGGTGATAACGTTTCCTTCTAAGCAAACATTTACGTTTAAAGCGACCCGTGGAAGCCCCCGCAGTTATATTGGCTGCGGGGGCTTTCCGCGAATTTGAAACTCCATTTGGGTATAATACATCTCTTGCCACATAATCAACTTTCGTATGATCAAACTTTCCACAGTCGTTCTCGCTCTCGTCATGCTCGTTACTGCTGCGCCAATCACAACATTTGCAGCAACTGCAAATGCCAAACCTTCGTGTACACTTAGTGTAAGTACCGCTCTGAAAAAAATTGGTCGCGCAACTGATCGTGAAATGACAGTGCTCGGCGGTACGCTGATAAAATTTGAATGGACAAGCTCACGCGCAAAAACTGCAACCGACTCTGACGGATTCACCATTCCGCTTGATGGAACCGCGACAAACACAATCGATTCTACAACCAAGTTTACGTACCATTTTCAGAATGGTTCAAATCAAGTGACCTGTTCGGTTCTGGTTAATGTCGTGAGTGCAACAATCAATCCCTCATCATTGCGGACTTCGGTTTCTAAGCCAACCCTCACTGGAACTGCATCGAGCACTAAGTCAGTCAAGGTTGTAGTGCGAGATGGTAAAAAAACTGTCTTTTCAAAAAACAGCGTCTCTGCACCGAAGGGAAAGTGGACTGTAAAACTGAATAAGGCACTCAAGAATGGCGACTACGATGTTTTCATCTATGGCGGTAAGGACCTCAAGTATCCATTACTAGCGACAAGTACGCTCATAATTGGGCCAAAAAGTGAGGCTTCCGTATCGATTAGTCCCATCCTTCTTTTATTTGGCGGAACTGCAAAAGTAAATACGTCAGTGCCTGTCGCTTATATCAAAGTGCAGAATACGAGTGACGAGATTGCACACATACGCGGATTTACGCTCGTCCAAAAAGGGTCTGCCCCCACTGTAGCTGTAAATGGATTTACCACCTCTGATGATAAAGGTGGTTCACGTTCTACCCTTCTAGGTGGACCTACAAGTATGCCATTCAATAAAGACAAAACGGTCTTCGTACCGCTCGTTGCAGATGTGGCTGGCAAACAATTCCGCATCTTCACTATTAAAGCAATGCTCGGTCCCAGCGCAATACTCTCCATCGGAAAACAGCTTTCGATTGACGTAGTATCAATTGACGCCGATGCAAAAGTATCTGGCAAGTTCCCTATCCGTGGAACATCGTGGACTATCTCCTATTAAAGAAAACATCTACTAAAAAGACCGCGCTCGTATGCGCGGTCTTTTTTGCCTATGTAGGCAATTTTTAGATGCCAAGCCCTCGTTCGGTACTGAAAAATCACCGTGCGCACGGTGATTTTTCAGTGTATGTACCCGACGCTGAGATTGCGTGACGGCGCGGTACTTATCTCCACATATGTATTTACTTAGCTGAAAGCGTATGCACACTAATCGTTGAAGCGTTATGCGACGAAAACGCACGGTGTATCGCTTCGTCTGCTTCTGAACGTACGACCACAAGCACATCGCCTTCCCTAATCCTGTCTTGATATACAGTAGCTTCCGTTTCAGTAACTCCTAAATCAACAAGCGCACCGATGATACCGCCTGCCATCGCACCCGTGAGTGCTCCTGCCGCAGTCGTACCGACCGCGCCAGCACCAATGCCGAGAGCAGTAATGATTGGGCCTGCAGCAAATATTGGACCGATAACCGGTAGAACACCCATAATGGTTGCAATACCTGCAATAGCACCTGCTGTACCACCAACCACAGCGCCTGTAGTCGTACCTTCGAGCGATACGCTGGTGTCATCCACTGTTTTTTCAATCTCGCCTTCTGCATTTCGGTATATGTACGAAACATGGTCTTGCGGCACAGCCATGTCAACAGATAAGCTTTGAATTAATCGTTCAGCGTCCTCGCGTGAAGCGAATGTACCCAGTATTACTTTTTCCATATGTTGTATTTGTTATATGCGGGTAATAAACACCACCAACTTTCCTTCACTATCTTCACCAAGAACTGAATCTCGGTTACCTGATGCAACAGTACATTAATCTTCCTCTTCAGACTCTTCCTCGGAATCAATGTAGAAAATTTCTTCCAACACGTCTGTGAGGCCAAAATAGTAGCTTTCACCGACATCGCCAAGCGTTTCGAGCAAGTCAACAGTGGCGCCATTGTGTTCAGCAAGCCTAACCATTTCAGTCTTGCTAACTGGGTATGTAACTCCACGCAACGAGTAACGTAAAATTTCACCGAGACTTTGGAGGGGACGTGTATGCAATGCTGTTGTCATATGCAACTTAATTATTTTGATAACTTAATAAATAAACTGATGTGGTTTTTTAAACTTTCTTCCTTTGAAGTGTCATTTAATCAGAGATGGAGTGAAAAGATTATGAAGATGTGGCAGTGCTCGTCGGCGTGGTCACTGGCAAGTCTGTCGATGGTGTCGTCGATGCCTCATTTTCTTTCAAATCAATCCGGTAATTGTTTAGTATCACCGTCAATTCATCAAGGGTTTCATCGCAGTCTTGTTTTTGTGCTGCTGTAGTCGTTGCAGTGTAAGTACATTTCGCATCAATTTGCTGTCTATATGCTATGAGGTCGGCGTTGAAATCACTTGTAACTTCCTCAAAATCATCCTCCGAAAAGAGCCATGCTGCTAGAATAACTAGTAAGAGAAGTGCAAGTATACCCGCAATCCATTGATACACGGTCGATTGATTATTTCTCATATTTTATTTTAAAATGTGATTATTCTAATGGCCTCACTAATTCCGCAGACGCATAGACGCGACGACTGCGTACATGAATAGTACTCAGACGGAGTGAGGAAAATATGAAGTTTTTATGACACAACTGTTTCATAAAAAGTTCACAGGTGCGTACGTATATTTTCTCCCATGACAGCGGAAAAAAAAGATACAGAAACTGAAGGACAGCCTCCCCAGCACCAGTCCATTAAACCCGGAAGGACCGAACCTATGGTTCCATCTCCTGAGGATAGTATGGAGCGATATGAGTCTGCGCGGAGATTCAACAACAAAGTTGTAATCATCACGGGCGGTGACAGCGGTATTGGTAGAGCTACTGCAATTGGGTTTGCGAAAGAAGGAGCACATATCGCAATCCTCTACCTCGAAGAACATGAAGACGCCAAGGAAACAAAGCGATTAATACAGGAGGAAGGACGCGAAGCTATACTCATTGCCGGTGACATCGGAAGCGAGGCATTTTGTGCAAGTGCAGTAGAAGCAGTCTTTCGACAATTTGGAAGAATTGATGTGCTCTGTAATAACGCAGCTGAACAGCACCCAGAAGAGTCAATCGAGAACATCACTGAGGAACAGCTGGTAAAGACATTTAGAACTAATATATTTTCAATGTTTTTCATGGTAAAGGCGTGCCTTCCCCATTTGTTGGAAGGGGCTGCGATTGTAAATACGGCATCCATCACCGCTTACAGAGGTAGTCCACAACTGATTGATTACTCATCGACAAAAGGGGCAATTGTTTCATTCACACGGTCGCTGTCCCAGAATCTGGTTGATAGAAAGATACGTGTAAACGCCGTGGCTCCCGGACCAATATGGACACCGCTCATACCGTCAACTTTTGATGCTGAAAAGGTTGCGTCATTCGGAACGGATACGCCAATGAAGCGGGTCGGCCAGCCGGACGAAGTTGCGCCGGCAATAATTTTTCTCGCATCAGACGACGCACGGTATATAACAGGACAAGTCATTCATATAAATGGCGGAACAGTAGTAAACGGATGATGCAACGAAGCTACCGAACAAATAGCAACACCCGTATAGCGAAGACGGTACAATTGTACTTGCAAAGCTCCAGTGCGAAACCAAAGCGATTGCCGTTCGAAGTGCAACTCTGCATTAAATTAAAAAGAGCGGTACCGTTTGTATGGTACCGCTCTTTTCTATTTAGTTTTTATGTGCCAAGTTGCAGGATATGGAGCGTTAGACGTACATTTATCTAGTTATATTTCCTGCACGTTAGCGGTCCGAAGAACTTTTCGAACTATCAGAGCTGTTTGTGCCCTGTGTGCTGTTCCCTGAGCTGCGATCATTCGTATTTGATTCCTGGGCCTTTTGATTGTTTTTGTTTGAATTTGAATCAGTCATAAGATAAATGAATTAGTTATTGTTTTAGTAACTATGTCTTTTATTGTTTGAGTAATGATCGACCCCACGAACGACATAGTAATCTTTTTAATATGAAAAAGTTATGAATCTCAAGTCTTAAGCTATTTTAAAGATGTTTTGGTTAATCCTTTGATTCACCGAATATTCATTAAGAGTAATTAATACTGGCATGTATAGCGACGCGATGGTTCGCGTCATAATTAGAAAATAATCAATTACATTATATGAACAACGAATTGAGAACGTTATATTATTCTGCTATATCGAAAGTAAGCGATATGGAAGATCAGATAGTGAGGCATTTGCCTAGAATGATTGAGCAAGTCACTGACGAACGATTGAGAGACTGCTTGAGCGACCATTTGGAGGAAACAAAATCACAGCATGGCAGACTTGTGAGCATTTTTGAGAATCACGGCGAAATTATGGATATCAAGCCGGCAGGAGTATTCGAAAAAATGCTGCAGGAAGCTGAAGCTGAAACAATGCTTATAGTAGACACAAGCGTTCGTGATGCCTACATCATATCTGCTGCCCTCAATGTTGAGCATCTAGAGATGGCTCACTACGAAACACTCTCTGAATGGGCAAAACAACTCGAAGAGAGCGACGACAAAGGTTTGTTCGAAGAATCGAAAGCAGAAGAAGCAGCCACTGCTGGTAAACTCTCTGGTTTAGCAAGTGGGGGCGTATTCACGACTGGACTAGTCGCTGAGGCTGTCCATTAATCAAGTGTAGAGAGAGAGAGAGAGAGAGAGAGAGAGAGAGTTCCGAAAAGCCGTTGTTTGAACGGCTTTTCTATATTGAAAGTATTTGTATTTCTCATTTAGTACATGTTCATAACATTTTCATCTGAGGAGTTTTATATTGATGTTAGCGCGGGAAACAATGGCATCGAAGGTTGTCGAAGCCATGTACAACCAAACGCAATGTATGTTCTTTTGAGTAGAGGTAAATTGATACTATGGATAAAAGTTAGAAGTTAAAACGCTAGGTTATGAACCTAGCGTTTTAACATGTTTTAATACTTCTTCATATTCATATTTCTTGAAAAATGGCTTAAAATATGAAAAAATACCCTTCATCAAAACTTCATGATGATAATATGATACTATAACTATCCGGCGGAGTGAAGAGTCGGGTCGGACATTGTCAATGTAACACTTGAATTCTATCTATGAGAACAATAATCGTAGAAGATGAAGAACGCTTAGCAAAAATGATGAAGCGTGGCATGGAACAGCAGGGTTTTGCTGTCGACATGGTGCACGATGGAGCTGAAGCCTTTGAACACATCTTGATCCATCACAGCGTCTATGACTTTATAATTCTAGACCTCATGCTCCCCAATCGAGGAGGATTGGAGATAACTACTGCGCTACGTCAGCGTGGAATTAAAACACCAATACTGATACTCACTGCAAAGGACCAGACAGTTGACAAGATTGTCCTTTTGAACGCTGGGGCTGATGACTATATGACGAAGCCTTTCGCTTTTGCGGAGGTTGTTGCGCGTGCTCGTGCTCTTATGCGCAGGCCTGATGCATCGTACCCTTCTGAATTGTCTGGACAAGACATACGGCTTGATGTTGGAAACCATAAGGCGTATCGTAACGAGGAGGAGCTCACCCTTACGGTAAAGGAGTTTGCCCTGCTTGAATATTTCTTACGCCATCCGAATCAAGTACTTGATAGAGAGAAAATCCTTGACCATATATGGGACTTTAACTTTAATTCGTTCAGTAACGTTGTAGACGTGCATATAAAGAATTTGAGGCGTAAACTAGGAAAATCAAGACTAAAAGATGAATATATTGAAACAGTTAATGGTGTGGGATACCGCTTTAAGGCGTAAATTCACGAACGATATCTTTTTCTCAACGAGAATGAAGATTATAGGTTGCCTCACTCTCTTTGTAGGGGTGATTGTTGTGACTCTTGTTATTGTTCTCGAAAACGCGAAGAAGACGCTTATGGGCGGTATGGTCGAATCTTTGTCCACCGCAATAACTACCGGTGTATCCGATTCAAACATACTAGAAAGTGCTGCTTCGAGCGTACAATTTGCTACATATATTGCGGTGGTGCTTGTTTTGCTGTTTGGACTCTTTATGGGTCTATTACTCTCAAGAATCGCACTTGCCCCTACCGGACAGGCATTTACGATGCAGAAACGGTTTATTTCAGGTATTGCCCACGAACTGAGAACCCCACTCTCTCTTCTGCGAATAAACAACGAACTTGCACGCTTTAGTATTGAGTCTGATTCTCCGTACGCAGAGCTGTTTGAAGAAAATATTGCTGATATAGACAAGATAAATGAAATGCTCAATAACCTTCTTCTGTTTGACCGCATGGTATCCATCACATCATTGCGTTTTAAAGAAGTTGATCTTCCAAAGCTAATGAAGGCAATCAGTGCGAGGCTCGCATCGCTTGCAGAGCATAAAAACATAGCGCTCAAAATGACTGATGCAGAAATCCCAACCATTTGTGGCAATGTAACTGCTCTTGAACAAGCGTTCTTCAATATTTTAAAAAACGCTATTACCTACACAAAATCAGGTGGTGAGGTAGCCATTTCATATAGGGGAGTGATTGATGACGCCGTCACAATAAACATTTCTGATACTGGTGTAGGAATACCGGAAAAAGATCTTGCGCATATTTTTGAGCCATTCTATCGAACTGAGAAAACGGGCAAACTCTCCGGTACTGGCATCGGACTCGCAATTGTATACGAGATAATAAAAATTCATAAAGGCAGTATTGAGGTTGATAGCGTTGAGGGTAAAGGCACTTCCCTAACATTGTCGCTCCCTGTTTCGCCCGCGCTCTCCCAATCGCAAAAACTGACTCAAACCTCAACTTCTAAAATACTTTTTAATTTTACCAATACAACAAAAGTATAAAGCAATGATTGTTTGCATTAAAAAACACCCGCACAACAGTGCGGGTGTTTTTTAATTAGATACAGCGCTTCTTATCTGCGAACCATTTTTACCGCTCCGAGGAGCACAATTGCCCCCATGATCGCGACAAATAAACTGTAGAGATTGAAGCCTGTGACTCCAGTTTGGCCAAACGTGTTGAATAGAAAGCCACCAATGAGTGCTCCCACGACGCCAACGGCAATGTTCATGACAGCGCCCTGTTCAGCATCGGTATTCATAATCATTGAAGCAATCCATCCTGCGAGAGCTCCGAAAATAATCCAAAGTAAGATTCCCATATTGTTTTAGTTACATTAATAAATAAAATGGATTGAATGAACAAACGCTTAATTAGCGCTCTCATTCGCTCCGGCAGCTGGACCAGTAACGTCAACCTGAACCGTGTCAGGCACTTCTATTGTTGTGCCGCTACCAGCGTTTTCGCCTTGGAATGCAGGTAACCGGTACATTACAAATAACCCACCTAGAATAAGCACTCCTACCAATATTGCAAGCACGACAGCGCTACCACTTCCCTCACCCTCACTAGTACTGGGATTGTTTATGATTGTTGCCATATGTATACCATTGTATTACTAATAGAATCGACCCTGTGTCGATATATGGTTAGTATAGATAAAGCCAGATGATTTTTTTATGAAGAAATTATGTCCTTAGAGCGATGGAAGCTTTTATCATCCGATCGTCAAAAGATACTCTTCCAAGTGAGCAATAGCCATTGGTTTAGTGAGGTGGTGGTCAAAACCAGCTTCAAACGCCCTATCCCTGTCCTCTTTTTGGCCATAGCCTGTGAGTGCAACAATCTTATTAACAAAACCTTCTTTTCTCAGCTTGTTTGATACTTCGTATCCAGTCATATCTGGAAGGCCTATGTCGAGTAGGACAACTTGAGGCACAAAAGAAGTTGCAGTTTCGAGCACCTCCTTTCCCGAGTATGCTGTTTCAACTGTATGTCCCTTGAGGCGGAGCAGTTTTGCAAGCGCGTTTGCAGCGGCAGTATTATCGTCTGCTACCAAAATTTTAAAATGAGGAATCTTCCTTTGTACATCTGCCAGTTCTTCAGCAGTGCTCGTTTGCCTCTTTGACATTGGAAGTGATACTGTGAATGAGCTTCCGTTCCCCAATCCATCGCTTTTTACGCTAATGGTTCCGCCGTGCATCTCAACAATCTGCTTGGTGAGTGATAGACCTACGCCAATACCGCTAATCACGCGTGTAGTTGGAGTTTTGACCTGCCAAAATGAATCAAAGATGGAGTCGAGGTGTTGACTATCAATGCCGATGCCGTTATCCGTAATCGAAAGGATTGCATTTCCATCCTTTACTGAATTCTTGATTCCTATTATCCCTCCATGGTTCGTATACTTTGCTGCATTATTTATAATATTTACTACCACCTGCTCAAACCGAATCGGATCTACATCAAGCCAGATGGAATCATCGCACTTTGGATCCATGACTATTGTATGGTTGCGTTCCTGTACGATCTCTTTTGTAGTGAGAATGGCGTTCCTAATCATGTCACAGAGATTGGCATGAGAAATCTGCAATTGGAATTTCCCTTGACTCATGCGCGTTGTATCGAGCAAGTCGTCAAGCAGTCTGCGCATCGTGTACAACTGCTGGTGGGCGCTCTTTATGAGTTTCATTGTCTCCGGCGCTTTGTTTTCAAGACCCAGTATTTCAAGCGTCGTTTTAATGGGCGACAGAGGATTTCGTAACTCATGTGCGAGTACGGCAATAAATTCGTTTTTATTTAAATTCTCATTCTCAATTTTTTCCAGTGAGGCTCGGAGTGCAAAAAAAAGTATCTGCTCTCTCTTTTACAAGCGCAGCGAATGTGTAGAAAATCGGCACAACGAGCAAGAGAAACAGTTCTATAGACATGAGCTGGCTCGACAGCTCTGTACCAGGGCGAGGGGAAAGAAACATCCCTAGAATTCCCACCACAGTGGTAATTATTGCGAATGTCGTAATCATGCGCATGGAGAATCTAAGGCATGCCCAAATGTTGGAGATAAAGAATAAGGCAAAGATTATAAATGATAGTTCACTTGGGACTCGAGTCCAAAAGAGGAAATAGACGGAGGTGACGAGCAGAACTGAGACAAACGCCACTTCAATCGGCTTATGTATACTCGAGTGCCTTTCTTTGTTCAGCCACATGACGACAAATGGAAATAAAATGAGCGAACTAAAGACATACCCTGCCCACGAACGGCTCCATGAAAAATATGCGGCAGAAGTGAGGTTGCCGGTAAATGCCGAAATAAGCGTTGATACAGTAGGTGCAACCATGCAACCAATAATAAGTACGATGAAGAATGCAAGCGCATTCCGTACTGTCGAAAACGTCCCGTCGAAGCCAACTCTGCGCAAAAGGTACACAGTGAGACCCATTCCACCAACTTGCGCAAATGGGGTAGTGATTATCGCTGGAACTAGATAGGATACCGGACCTGTTATTGTTGCAACAAAAAGCGCGGCAAATATCGGTACCGTGTAGCGGTAGCCATAGAGCCATATAATTGCGATACCGATGCCCGTAGGTGGCCACAATATCGCAGGAGAAGTTTTCCACACAAAGAAAAGGTACTGCCCGAATTTTGCAGCTGCAAGTATACAAAGAAAAGTTACTGCGTAGGGTATAAGCTCACCCTCTCTTGGAAGCAATCGCACTATCAGTTTTTTCATAGAAATCTTTAAAAAGATACCCAATCTCTGTACTTAGTGCTTTTGAGATTGCCCTCATTCTAGACTAGTTATTTCTAAAATACTAGCTACATTTCATTGACTGTTTATCGTTTTATTTTCTAATTATGAACGACTGAAACTCACATATTTAAAGGCGAAAAGTGAAATAATGTGGTGTTATTGAGGAGTCAGAGTGGAAATATGGTAAATTGCTCCTGCTCTGTCATCGGACACATAGAGGGAACCGCTCGGTTCTGCGAGCAGTCCGACAGGTCGCCCGATAGCATTGTCGGTCTCTGTCCCCTCCGCCAAGAAGCCAGTCATGAAGTCAATCGCACCGCTCGTTGCAACTCTGTTATCATTCAAATCGAATCTCACCACTTTATATCCTGTTGGCTCGCTTCGATTCCAAGAGCCGTGGTACGCAACAAGAATATCGCTACGCATTCCCTCAGGCCAGCCTTCTTCAGGTATAAATGCGAGACCAAGCGCTGCGGAGTGAGCCTGCAGTGCAATATGCGGCGCTATTGTTTCTGCGCACGCGTTTTCATTGTCGCCTTTGTCGAAATCGGTATCATAAATTCTATTTCCATAGCAAATCGGCCAGCCATAATTTTTTCCTTCTTGGATTATATTTACTTCGTCAGGTGGAATATCGTCTCCAAGAATATCTCGGCCATTATCAGTTCCCCACACTTCACCTTTCACTGGGTCAGTTGCCATAAACACTGTGTTTCTAAGACCTGTGGCAAATGTTGAAACTACCTTGGTATCGAGGTCATACGCGAGTATAGTCGCTCGACGTGCATCGTCTTCAGTGCACACATTACACGAACTTCCCACAGACACGAGAAGCCGTTTGCCATCCGGATGCATAAGAAGTGTGCGCGTAAAGTGACCACTTCCCGTTGGGAGTGGTGTGAGTGTTTCACCAGCACTTGCACTCATGGTGTCAGCGTCATAGGAATACGCTTTCAGCGCTCCAGTTTCCGCAACGTACAGAGTGCAGTCATCTTGAACAACGCTCCCGTTTCCAGTATCAGGACAATGTACAAGAATTCCATGGGGCTGCGTAAGCCCTTCAAGTACAACGCGCGTCTCATCCGAAACGCCGTTTCCATCAAAATCGGGCAGTGCAACAACTTTACCTGTGGCGGTGAGCGAGACTAGCATGGTCCCTTTCTGATCGCGTGTCAGGACGCGAGCGCCAGGCGTTTCCCTTGAGTAGATAGTTGCAATAAATCCACTTGGCACAGTGAACGGAGCTTGATTTCCTTGAGGTAGTGGTGGTGGAGGATCAGTTTTTGTCACCAACTCAATAAGTGCTGTTGGCGGTTTCTGTTTGAGATACGTGAACCCGCTATACAAAGCTCCCCCGATAAGAAGAATCGCGACTATCCAAATAATCAACTGCCTCATGCAGGTTATAATACAGTAAAGCGTGATGAAGAAATTATGAGGTATTTGAATATAGAAAACCGCCCTCATTGCAACGAGGGCGGTTTTCGTGATTGTGTACTCTTATAGAGTATCTAGTGCCTCATCAATCAAATCCTGCGCTTCGTCGATGAGGTCTTCAGCCTCATCCTCGTCGTCGTCGATTGCATCTTCTGCGTCGTCAAGCAAATCTTCAGCTTCGTCAAGCAAATCTTCTGCTTCACTGATGTCGTCACCATCGTCTTCTGCATCCTGAACCTCTTCACGTGCATCGTCGAGGTCGTCGCGAGCCTCGTTGAGCTTATCATCTATGTCATCACTGCTCCCACTGTCATTTCCAATCGCATCAATGGCATCATCTACCAAATCTTCTGCATCGTTCGCCAGGTCCTCTGCATCGTCAACTTCACCGTCGTCAAGTGCATCTTTTGCTTCATCGAGCAAATCTCTTGCTTCATCAAGCAAATCATTTGCTTCATCGACATCTTCGTCATCATCCTCAGCTTCATCAATTTCGTCTTGCGCATCATCAATAGCATCCTCAACATCATCAATCAAATCATCGACTTCGTCTTCTTTTGATTCACCTCCTGCATCTTCAAATGCATCCTCTGCATTTTTGAATGCATCATCAAGAAAATCACGAGCTTCATCGACATCACCAGCAAAGTATGCCTTCATCGCATCGAAGAAATCGTCGCGTGCATCTTCGAGATTGTCGCGAGCACTTGCGAGTGCTGTTGGATCGCTCCCGTCATTATCGTCGATAGCGTCTTCTGCGTCATCCATCATGTCAAAGAAATCATCAGCGAGGTTGCCGATTTCGCTTGTATCGTTGTCGTCATTGCTTGAATCTTCATCATCATCGTCATCAGAATTGCTATTGTTTGCTTTTGCGTCTTCGAGTTGCTTTTTCAGCGCAGCAAGCTGGGAGGCAAGTGCAGAATCGTTCGAAGTCGGAGTGCTCGCTGAACCACTTGATACTTCAATGTACTTCGCACGTGAAAGAGAACCGAAGTATCCAGCCGCGGGCGAAAGGCTGTGCGCCGCTTGCCATGCAGCAACCGCTGCTCGTGTGAGTTCTTTAAACTGCGTTGTTTCACTTCCTGCAGAGCCTACCCCTAAATCAGCGACAGTGTAACCAGATGAATTCAGGTATTGCTGTAGACAGCGTACATCCTCTCCTTCAGAACCTACCTGCAAGTCATTCGTAAAATCACACGTTGCGGCAAAAGCTGACAGTGGGAAGGCAAATGCAAAAAGCGCGACCGTTGCTATAACTACTGATAAGAAACTGATAATAATGCGCTCTCTGATTGATAGTGTTTTCATACCCTATGATTATACTGTATTGCTAATAACGTTATCCACATTGGAAACATGCCTACTGTTCGGGACTATCTAGACAAGCAACCAGTTCTGGCGTTTCTGTCCATCCGCATAACCCGCTCGCCTGCTGTTCACACATAGCGTCCTTATAACACGCATATTCTGGCCTAAACATACAGTCGGACATTGCATCTGGCTCGTCACTGCATATCTGTGCAGAACACCCGCCGACATAGCATTTAGCCGATACTGTTGGTTTTGGGGTTACATTCAGAGGCTCATCATTGTCGTCTAAAAATACCACTGAGTCCGTGACAGAAAATATTCCCTCGACATCATATTTCTGCCACTGGTCTGTGCTTAACCGTTCTATTGGGGTTACGACACCACTTGCAGAGAAGCGCTTGCCATTCGAAATGTCCGGAGACGTATGCGATGACAAATCGAAATCGAGAGCATAGTACTCGCCTGTATCTGTCTTAAAACCAATTACGCATTCAAGAGTCACCTCCCTATCCGTATCTTTTGGCGGCAGACATACTTGGACTCCAGTGAGTTCAGCGCGGTAGGGTTCTGTTATTGTATTCTCAAGTTGTTTTTTCTCTGTGAGAAAACTATTGAATATGAAGAACAGCGCGATGATTGTGAGCGCGACTCCAAAAATCACAATTTCTCTATTTGCTTTTTTCATACGTAGTTGCCTCTTAAGTCTACTATCTCAAATTAATATGTAATTCTCGTGAACTGTTCTCTTATTCGTACCGAAGTACAATCTTATCTTTATCATTCATTATGTAATTTCCCAACTCTGTATTCTGTACACCATTTACGGTCATTGTGACTGTAGCTCCGAACTCGTAAAAATCCTTACCCCAGACTTCAAAAAACTTCTTTAATCGAATATCATCTTTCGTCACAGTGCCTGGAAACTCAAGATGAATAATTGGTAGGTCTTCGTGCGTATGGATTGCCATCTCAACACCAGAGAGTCCTATATTTTCTGGAATAAAAATCTGTGTGCCTTTTACGTAAATCTCAAGTTCCGGATGTACATGCAAACCTTTGGTTGAAACTGTATTTGCATCAGTTATGGCCGGTGTTTGGTTTGATTTCGCCCACCACACTATTCCACCTATAAAGACTAGGAGTGATATGACGCCAATTGTCATTGGGTTGATTTTCATTTTAGAAGTCCTAGAAATGAGTAATTATGATTCTTTGGTCCTGCAACTCACTATTATACACGCGAAAAAAGTTACTGCTCCTTACTGCTATGTACGATGAGAGCTTTTATGCCTGCGAGATTTTTGTCCCATTCAATTGTTTCGTGTGTTTTGAGTTCTACAGTAATTGCAGGGACATCAATTGAAGCAAGCCACCCCTCAGCATCGCCCGTCACAGGATATGCATCAAATGTGTCGATAGCTGGATACCCTGCTGCTTTTGCGTATACGTTCATAATTGCGCGCGTCTCCGACAAAATGCCCCTTGTACACTCTGACGCATAGACTGCGTTTGATTGGCTATGCCAAAAAACAACAGACGCTGGTGTATATGCAAGAACTAAGTCACGAAGTGCAACTGCTTCAGGTTCGGAAAATGGCGCTGTGCCTGCGCTCACGACCTTACTTCGCCATGTGCTCTCTGGTTTCCATTTGCAGTCGAAATTTCGATTAAGATCAACTGCATGTGCGTTGAAACGTCCCGTGCCAGAAGGTGGAGTCGTGGCCGGCACATCAGTGAGTGCAAAACGACCTTCCTTTTTAATTACTTCAAACACTCCGTCAGGATTGAGTGATGGAATCACAGAAATAGAAAGTGTATCCCCATAGAGTTCGGGATGTGCTTCGAGGTAATCAATGAAAGTGTATGCGAGTAGGACGCTGTTCCATTCATATCCGCCATGAATACCGCCGACAAACAGAAGGCGTTTAGCACCTTTACCGTATGTGTATGACTCAATCGGACGGCCTTCGACAGAAGTGCCGATGGTTGTACGATTTACCTTTCGTGTCTCAACTGTTGTTGTGGCGGTGGGTTCGGAGATTGTTTGCTCTGTTGGTTCAGGTTTTAAAGTATGGAGAACGTAGTACGCGCCCGCCACAAGAAACAGGACGGAGAGAATCGCCAAGCCTATGGACGCGAGCTTTGTACGTGAGAGCGTCATTATTCTGCGTAGTGAGCCAAGAGTGCTTCAATGCCTTTCTTATTTTTAGACCACTCTACATCAGTATGATTTGTAAGGAGGACGCTGATTGCAGGAACATTTTCTTTTGCAAACCAGTTCACCATGTCTCCAGTGATATCGTAGTAATCAAATGACTCATGTGCAGCATATCCAGATGCCTTCGCAAAAAGTGAGGTGAGTGCTGATGTTTCTGCAGAGACGCCATTGTGACAGTTCGAAGCGTACACCCCGCCCGCTGAACTGTACCAGGCGATAACAGCAGTTGGTGGGTGTTTGCTTACATACTCGCGTAGAGCATCTGCTTCTGGTTCTGAAAACGCACTGCTTCCCCCACTCACTTTTTTGTTTTGCCAAACACCTTCCGCCTGCCAGTCACAATCAAAGTTTCTGTTCAAGTCAACGTCATTGTCGTTAAGACGGCCGGTCACGATCGTTCCCATCGCACTTGGCGCTTCACTCGCTTCGAATCGTCCATCTTTCCCAACCACTCGTTCAAGGCCGTCGGGGTTAAGTGTTGGTATCACCGTGACTCGTACATTTTTTGGAATTGTTTCGGGATTATCCTCAAGATAATCAACGAGCTCATACGCAACGAGCGATGTGTTCCAGCCATATCCACCGTGAATACCTCCAACAAAGAGAATCTCCTTGTCTCCTACGCCGTAATGATACGCCACGATGTCATGCTTGCCTGCAGACTCACCAATCGTCTCCTTACCTTCCTTTTGTGTCTCTGTTTCGTTTGAGTTTTCTGAAGTTGTTGCTTGAGGTTGAGTCGATGTATTTGTTTGAACCTGCTGTTGCGAGACCTCAGCAGGTTTGGAACCGCGCTGTGCACCAAGCATATACGAACCAATACCAATAACCGCAATCACAATGACAAGACCAATTCCAATTCCATATTTCATAGTATGTTCATTTTAACATATTGGGGCACGTACACTAGTTGTAACAATAGAGCGGAATACAGCGTGTTCATGAAGAGAACATGTTTTAACACCAAAAAACACTACTCCAAATGGTCTAGGCTGCTTCTGTTACTCGTGCACTGTGTACTTTTCGAAGGTATGCGTGGCCAAGGTATGTAAACACAAGAAACATCGGAAGGCTTACTATATTGAAAAGCATGGAGTGGCCTATTGCTAAGTTGTTGAGGATGCCGAGTACGGTGAGAATGAGTCCAGTTACTAGCGAGAGTTTGAACGTATGTTCCTTGGCAAGATATGTAGTAACGCATCCTGCTTTGAACGCACCGAGTACCCAGCCGAGAAACACAAGCACAAAAGCGGTCCATGGAAGCGATGCAGTGAACGCATGTACAGCGTTGGTATCTGACATTACGAGGTCAGTTGGAAGCGGATAAAAGAACGAGTTCGTGTACTCAAATATCATCATGACAACAAATGCAGTGAGAAGGCCTGCAACGACTGGCCACACTTTTGTTTTTAGAACATTCATATGAATTAATTTAATTGCAATAATTACTGCGCTGTTTGTGAGTCTTTTGCAGTAGACTCATCTATAAAGACTACTGATTGAAGAAGGTTGGCGAAGTCGCTAACTATTCGTGAGTTCTCGTCACTGTACGCCCCTGTGAAGACATAGATTCTTGAATCATGAGCTACAACATAGACATCAGACGCATAGAGTCCGTCAGCCTTGAACACGTCTGCATTTGCACCACCAACCACGGACTCTTGGTGGCCATCTATTGCAAGTTCAATATTTGATTCGAGCGGATGATTCATTGCCCATACACTTGGTGCTTGTTTCAGTGGGTTGTTATAGACGCGTAGCTGTATCGTTGGAGGCCCTTCGCGTGCGTCGGTGGACTGTTCAAGTTCACGAGCGTCAGTAAAAAGTGTGAGGATATATCCTTTCACAAAGTCGGGGTCGACGCTCATCTGCAGATTGTTATCATCGATTACATAGCCATTCTGACCATCTGGATAAGAGAATTCAATACCAACCGTAGGTGCAATCATTTTTGTCATACCCTCTTTTAAAGTTTTTGTTTCAACTTCTGGCTGTGCAGGAGTATTCACAATTGGAGTTTGTTCTTCCGTAACTCCGTTTCCTTGCTTCTCTTGGTAAATGTACGCATTGAGCGCGTAAAAAGAGCCGACGAGTATCAGAACAATCACGACTATCGAAATGAGAACCTTTTTCATACTTCTATTTAAATAACCAAAACCACAATAACACTACTATGAGAACCACGAGTGCACCTATCGCTTTACCTTTGTAAAACTGTCGCAAATTCATATGTACAGTGTACAAAAATATATACAATTAATCTCCGAAGTTGAAGGGTGCGAAGTCAGGTTCCTTCACTGGTAAGCAGGTAGCCTTGTAAGCATTTGTAGTCAGCGTGAGCGTTTCTCCCTTCGCATAAAGTACTATTCCGCCACCTTCATAGTGTGAGCCAGATACACTTTCCTGTCTGGCAAGAGTTACCTCGGGAATTCTCTCCGCGCTCGTTGCAGGAAAGATTTTGAGTATGCTCATATCACTCGACGGTCGCATTGTAAATTCAGTTCCGTCTCCGCAGCGATAGCCGTATTCTCCCAAAGTATCCTCATTGAGGCTTTGAGTAAGACCGCCTCCTCCGTAGTCAAGACTTTCGGTATAAAGCGTCTGCACATGTTGAAAAGATTTGTACTGCATGCCGATATAGAAAGATAGTGTTGGCAGTACGCCAACAAAAATTAATATCGCCATCATGCGAGAGTACCATGTGACCTCATGCCATTTCATACACTACTTCTTAAAGGCTATGTAAACGAGATACAACCCTAGTGCAACTGCGAGTGCAACAAGTACTGTTGTATACGGCAGGAATGCATTGGCGAAGTTTGCACCGAGTGCTACGCCAATTGCCATTGCACTTACTTTGAGGCATGACATTTGCCACCATGTGAATGTGTAGTCTCTAAATATTTTCATATATTTTAGTATACACCGACAAGTTCAGCTCTTTGTCCCAATCTAGTTTCACTCTGTTACTTCAGAATCTGCACGATTTTCATCTAAATACTGACCTGCATGAATCTCCTCCTGCGCTTCGAGTACAAATATCAATGCATTATTCACGTTCCCTTCAGTAAGAGAGTCATTTACATCCTCTAGGAACTGTCGTGCTGCATCTCGAGTGTCATCGTCAGTACTACTTGCCTGAATTTGTTCTCCGACCGCAGTTATATGTTTGCTGAGATAATTGTTCACAGTTGTAGTAGAGCGACCTTCGGTGAAATCACCAACGGTATTAGCAAGCAAGTCAGACGTCGTATCCTCCGAATCTCGAGTTACTGCAAAAAGGAGCGAGAGATCCTTTTCATTTCGTGCCGTGTCAGCCTGTGCCTTTGTAATTCCATGAAGTTTCGCAACGACATTTACTTTTTCCTCTTTTGACATAACCGATTCAGAAGCTGACTGAACAGTCTCAGTCACATCAGCAATATGTTCGTTTATTTGCTCAGTGATTGCGTCAATGCTATCCGATGATGGTAAATCGACCTGATCTGCCAGTAGTTGCAATTCTTCTAACCTTATTTCCATACGTTCAATGACATATAAACTTTGGTCAATAGGGTCAAATTTTGTATGCGCTATAGCATTTTCTACAACATGTACTTTCACTGCGTAGAGCGGTTCGCCAGGGAGACTATTTTGCGCAGTATATGCAGTGCCAATACACGCAATAAAAAAAGCTACGAGGGACGTAGATCCTCTTATAACCCATGTAACCCACGGTGAACGTATCGGTGTAAGACCCTTTGCAAGTGTATGTGTCGCATGTTCAAGAAGTGCAATCTTAATTAACGCTTTTTCCTCGGTCAAAAGTGAGTTTTCACTCCCGAGTGCGAGCAACGATTCTATATCTTTGTCTGTTTTCATGTTGTTTGTGGTCGTATTTCGTATGTTCTCTTGAGTGCTTCGATTCCACGCTTTAACCTCATCGATATGTTAGTCTCCTGCTCATCTAGAATCTCAGCTATCTCCTTAACGGGCAAATCATCAATATACCGCATAACGAGCACTGTACGGTATGAATCCTTAATCATCATTAGTCGCTCCATGAGCTCTGTATGTTCTGCATGTGATGATGTGATGGCGTGTTCATCTGGAGCTTCAAATCCCTCATCCACAAGTGCGTCAAGTGATGTGGTACGTTTGTCAGTGCGGATTTCATTTATAAAAAGATTTTTAGCAATTCGGTATAAAAATGCCTTTTCATGGTCTATATTCTTATCGAGCATGACGTGTTGCCATGCCCTCAAAAAGACTTCCTGCATCAGTTCTTTTGCGCGTTCACGATCTCCAAGTCGATGATACAAATGTCTAAAAATGGCATCAGCATGGCATTCGTAGAGCGCTTCGAACCAAATCAATCGTTTATCCATATATAAGGACACAGAATACAATAAAACCTCACATTTGTACTTGTAATAGGTATGACGCGAGAGCATTGTAATTATTACTGTGAGATTTCTGCATGAGCTGTGTCTTTAGATGTGTACGGAAGCGTACCTAATAGAACAATTAATAAATTATCAAAAAGTAAAAATTATGAAATACAACACAATACAAAAGGGTGTTGTGAGCGGCATGCTAGCGCTTGCGCTCATAACAACTGCATTTCCTGCGCCACGCGCGGAGGCAGCAACACTTGAGGAATTACAAGCACAAATCCAAGTATTACTCGCACAACTAAACACGCTGAAAGGTTTGCCGAATGGTGCAAATGCGTGCACGACATTTTTTGTTGACCTTACGCTCGGGTCTTCAGGAAGTAATGTGACTCAACTCCAAACTTTTCTTATAAGTAAAGGATATTCAATACCAGCTGGAGCAACTGGATACTTTGGTGGACAAACACAAGCGGCACTTGCGATGTACCAATCAAACAATGGCATTGTCCCTGCATCTGGATACTTTGGACCTATTACTCGCGCGAAGGTCCACAGCCAGTGTGCGATAATAGCTCCGACACCGCCAGGTGGAAACTCTGGTGGAGGAAATACATCAGGAGGTGGAAGCCCAGCACTTGGTGGTGAAGCGTCGCTTGAGAGATTCGATGTAAAAAGTGGTGACGATACGAATCTTGAAGAAAAACAGAAAGATGCTTCAGTGATGGATGTCACATTTAATGTCGAAGATGGAGATGTACGTATAAATCGAGTTGACCTCGGTTTCACTCCGGACAATGGTAATAACGAAATGGATCCATGGGATACATTCAAGGAAGTTACCGTTTGGAACGGGAAAGAACGTATCGCTCGCATAGATTCAAGTAATAAGCAGAATTGGGAAAAGAACACACCCACATCTGGCGACTACAGACTTCGAATGTCGGGTCTAAAGTTAATTCTTAAGGAAGGTACAAAAGCAGAACTCACAGTAAAAGTAACCACTGAAAGTAATATAAAGGGTGCAAATGACGGTGAAGTATGGTCTCTCTTTGTACCAGCAAACGGCATCCGAGGTCTGGATGCTGACAATGCAAGTGTCTTCACCGGAGACAGCGCAGATTCAGTCACTATCTCTATCGACGAAGCCGGCAGTGAGGACGGTATTGTTATAAAACGTTCAGACCAAGATCCAGATTCAACAACGCTTGAGCTCGATTCCAGCAAGCGTAGTGGTTGGGTTACTGTCTTTGCATTCGATATAGACACAAAAGACAGCACCAATGACATTGAAATTAACAAGATTCCAGTTCATTTCACAGTAAGTTCAAGTACAGTCGATACATTCATGCGTGATGCGCGCATCACTATTGATGGAAAGACATACACGGACTTCTCAGTTGTAGATGGAATGACAAATACAATCACATTTGATTTTGACGGTGGAGAACTTGTCATCGATGGCGACGACCGCGTGATAGCAGTCGTTGAGATTGACTTCAAGCCCTTGCCATTAGCGTTTGAAGGCACAACTATCAAAGGCTCGATTGATTCTGCTGAAGTCGATGCTGAGGGAGCAGACGATTTAACTGGTAGTCAGCTCTCAGGTTCCGCAACTGGTGAGACTCATACAATGCGCACTTCAGGAGCAATCCTAAAGAGCAAGGGTACGAGCTCAGAATCAAAGCTAAATAGCAACACTACGCAGGAGGATGATGAAGGAACATTTGTAATAAAGTTTGATGTCACAGCGTTCGACAAGGATCTGTTCATCGCAAAATCTGCAGACCGCGGAACAACGCTCGGTACTGGTGGTGTAAACTTCCTCATTGAGGACACATCACTTGGTGGTGACGAAGTGGCTTCGGGAACAGTAGCTTCGACTCTCGCCTCAACAGCGAAAACTGAGAATGGATACTTTAAAGTTTCTGAAGGTGAGACAAAGTCATTCACACTCTTGGTCGAGTATGACCCTGAATACAAATCATTCTTTAATGTCCAACTGTACAGTCTTAACTGGAGCGCAACTGCATCTCTTCCTACAGAAATGCAAAGATCACTTCCAGAACAGAACTACGAGACAGCACCACTGTCAATCAACAACTAACACGATTGAACGTGACACAAAAAAGCGCCAATTGGCGCTTTTTTGTTGTGTCCACAAACTACTTCTTTCCAGAACGGTTGCCGCCTTTCGAAGGTTCCATACGGTTCGCTTGACGACGTGGCGTCTCTGCATTTCCACTGTGTTTTATTGAGCCAATGATTTTTTTCATATACACAGTATATACCCTTCCAAGAAGTGGTTTTTGTCTAATACACTATTCTTCACAAAAACTTAATGAACGCGTTGTAAAATCATAAAATTAACCACTTACATATTAAATTCACTATGAATCCAGTCGTACATTTCGAGATGGCATCCTTGAGCTAGAACCGTGGTCGGTCAATCCCTGCAAGGACATTTTTAATGCTTTCATCTTATCATTTCGACGGTCCTTGAGCACCAGTAGATATTAGTTTTTTAATAATATTAATCAAATCAGGCTCTGTACCATTA
>Ga0163150_10000554_pt1 | contig 69304 bp, 65 predicted proteins | sample OliLakLV19P2IB_FD_148628 | JGI IMG/M metagenome (GOLD analysis project Ga0163150, IMG submission 148628) | Freshwater microbial mat bacterial communities from Lake Vanda, McMurdo Dry Valleys, Antarctica - Oligotrophic Lake LV.19.P2.IB | ecosystem: Environmental > Aquatic > Freshwater > Lake >... | reverse complement strand
TCTCGATGGTCGACACGTAATACTCCGGCAATTTGCTGGTGAACGGGCAGTAGCGGTCCTCGCGGTACACCACGAGCGTGTTGTCGGCCGCAGACGCCTCGGTGGCGACCGCGACGCCGCGCTGCATCGACTGCACCGCGATGAAGAGGAACATCGCGGTGGCGACGCCGCCGAGCGTAAGCAGGCTGCGGGCCGGGTGGCGCACGACCTGTTTGAGGATGAGCGGGATGTAGCGGGGGTGGATCATGGTGTTCCTCGATTCTGCGATTCCTCAACGCGCCGACGCCTTCCTCTTCGTTTAGCCGCGGGGCAGAGGCTCTGCGCCGCCCCGCGCGGAGCGTCGGCGGACCTTTGCTCCGCGGCTAAACAACGGCCGGGGTGTTCTCGCGATTCGCATGCAGCAGTTTTCCCTTTTCCAAATGCACAATCTCATCCGCATATTCCGCGGTCTTCGGGTCGTGCGTCACCATGATGAGCGTCTTGCCGAGCTCGTCGCTGAGCCGTCGAAGCAACTGCATGATGGCGGTCGCCGAGGGCTTATCGAGGTCGCCGGTCGGTTCATCGGCGACGATGATTTTCGGGTCGGCGACGATGGCGCGGGCGATGGCGACGCGCTGCTCCTGTCCGCCGGAGAGTTGCCGCGGGTAGTGGTCGTGGCGGTCGGCGAGGCCGACGAGGTCGAGCGCGGTGGCGACGCGTTGGTGCCGCTCCTTGCGCGAGAGGCTGTGCAGCAGCAGGGGCAGCTCGATGTTCTCGTACGCGGTGAGCACGGGCACGAGGTTGTAGAGCTGGAACACGTAACCGATGTATTGGCTGCGCCACGCGGCGAGCCGGCTGCGCGAGAACCGGCCAATGTCCTGGCCGTCGATGGTGAGCGTGCCGGAGGTCGGCTGATCGATCCCGGCGATGAGGTTGAGCAGCGTGGTCTTGCCGCTGCCGCTGGGGCCCATCAGCGCGAGGAACCGCCCGGCCTCGACATCGAGGTCGAGGTCGTCGAGCGGCCGGATCGCCGACCCGCCCTTGCGGTATTCCTTCGTCAGGTTGCGGCATTCAATCAAAGCCATGGTGCTGCTCACTCCACTTCCGCGCCGAGGCGCACGCGCTGCCCTTCGCTCAAGCCATCGGCATTCGCAATCACCGCGTCGCCGGGGTTCAGGCCGTCGACGATCTCGATCCAACCGTCCTGTCTTGCGGCGCCAACCGTGACCGCCCGCCGCTTCGCTTCATTCGCTTCGATCACCCACACCGTTGCGCGACCGGCGTCGTCGCTGACAAGACCGGCGGGGATGAACGGGCGCAACGCCGTCATGGTGCCCGGCTCCACTGACAAGCTCCGCGGACTGCGCTTGTCAGTGCCACCCACTTCGTCGTTGTCGGCCGCCTTCGCCTGCGACAGGAACTTCACGCGGGCCAGCATCTCCGGCTTCAGTTGCGGCGAGGGGTTCTCGATGGCGACCTTCACCTGGATCGTATTCTTCCCGATGTCCGCCTGATGGACGAGGCGCGTCACCTTGCCTTCGAAGACGTGATCGGGCAGCACATCAACAATGAGCTGCGCCCGCTGCCCGACGCCGATTTTCGCGGCATCGGCGAGCGGCACATCGGCGCGGACCTGAAGCTTTTTCGGGTCGTACAGGTCGGCGACGTAGGCCGCGTGCGGCTCGTCGCTGGCGAGCATCATGCGGGCGCCGGGCGTCGCGTAGCGGATCATCACGATGCCGTCGGCCGGCGAGCGGATCTCCATGCGCTCCAGCCGCAGCTTTGACTCGTCGTGCTTCGCCACCGCCTCGTCGTGCATCGCGTGAGCATCGGCGAGCGCCTGTTTCTCGGTGATGCGCAGTTCGAGTTCGCGCTCGGCGGCCTCCACCTCGGCGGTGAAGCGCGCGGCCTTCGCATCGGCGATGGCCCGCTGCTTTTTCGCGGCGTCGAGCGCGGCCCGCTGCGCTTCCACGCGATAGGTAGCCTGCTCGAGGTCTTGCGTTGCCGCGACGCCGGCGGGCAGCCCGTGCAGCCGGTCGTAGGCAGCCTTGAGCTCCGCGAGCTTTGCCGATTCCACGGCGACCGTCGCATCGACCTGCGCCTGCTCCGCCTCGGCCTCCGCCTTCATCGCCTTGTTCACCGCCACGGCTCGTTTTCGGTCGATGGGGTTGTCCCACTGGGCCTGGGCCGCGTCGAGCGCGGCCTTGCGGCGGGCGACCTCCGCGACCGCCTTGCGCTCCGCGAGCTTGGCGTCGTCATCGATGAGGCGTGCCGCGACCTGGTGCTTCGTCACGCTGTCGCCTTCGAGCACGAGTGTTTCGCGGACGATGCCTTCGGTGAGTGCGGTGATGTGGATTGGAAACGGATCGGGCTCGACCCAGCCCGGCGCCTGGGCGACCACCGTTCCAGCGGCGGCGGCGATTTGGGCGCTACTGACCTGCACCGGCCGGGCGATGACGCGCACCACCTGTACCTCGCGGGCCGGCAGCAGCACGTCGCGGGCCGCATAAGCCAGCAGCAGCGCTGTAATCAGCAGGATCGCCGAGGGTAGTCCGACGCGCGTCAGCCAGCGGCGGCGCGGCGCGGGGATGGCGGGCGCGCCGTCGGCGTCGCCGCGCGAAAGCCGTTCAAGGGTCAGCGGTGTGGTGGTCATGACGAAGTGATCCGTTGAATCGAAGGTCACGCGTGACTGGAAGGTCCCTTGCAAATGGCTTAGCGGTCGGCCCGGAGGCTTTGCGAAGGGCCACCCGTTGACGCGGCACCACCGCGGGATGGGATGATCACTTGATGAGATTGGTCGCTCTGCCCGTGGGCCTGCGCCGAGCCTGCGGCCCGACCGCTAAGCGGGGGAGGTCAACGTGTCGGCGCAGCGACCATCGCGCAGCGTGCGCGCAGTGCATCGCGCCGGCCGGCGATCAGCGGGAGGGGGGACGGAACTCGCAGTAGACCCACGCGGAGGCGTGGCAGAGAGGGGGAAGCTGATTCGATTCGGTGACGAGGCCGCTGTCCAGTGCCGGGGCGTCAGGCGCCGCGGGCAGGCCGCAGGGGGCGTGGGCCACGATCACGCAGCAGGGGCATTGCGGCGTCGAGTCGCGCGGGGCATCATCGCTGTGATCAACGGGCGCCTTGGGGCCAGCAGGCATGGCCGCGTGCTTCGCACAGCACGCCTCTTTAGCCGGCGCTTCCTTGTCGCAGCACGCATCGCCGCCGAGCATCGACGCGATGCACATCGGCTCGCCGTTGACGCCGCCCATCGCAACGATCGGCGAAACGATCAGCGACGCCGCCAGCGCGGCGAGCAGCGTGATCCGGGCGAATTGTTGGCAGAATCGATGCATTGAAAACCTGTTCCTGAACTCAGGCTAGCGGCCCTGCCCGCCGTAGTCAATCGTTTTGTGCGGGCCGTAGTCAATCGGCACACCTGTCGGTGAGCGATGGCGGGAGTGGGGGAAGCGATGCCGGATGACGTTCGCTATGGCATTCATCGGATATGAGGCGGGCGGGTTGAGGCATTTCATAGGGTTGGCCGCGCGATGGTTGTCGCCGGTGGTTGTCGGCGTAAATGAGGAAACGTTGTGGCCCAGAAACAATCACCGAAAAGAGCCGTGAAGCCGGCCCAGCACCAGAACCGCCGGCCGGGGCTCGAGTCCAAGATGAAGCCCCCGCCGAAGTCGCAGGACGACAAGCAGCGCGGCTCCGGCAAGCTCGACGGCAAGGTCGCGGTGATCACCGGCGGCGACTCGGGCATCGGCCGGGCGGTGGCGATCCTCTTCGCCAAGGAAGGCGCCGACGTCGCGGTGTCCTATCTCAATGAGCACAAGGACGCGGAGGAAACGAAGCGGCTCGTCGAAGAGCATGGCCGACGCTGCCTGCTGCTGCCCGGCGACATCGGTTCCGAGCCGCATTGCCGGTCGATCGTGACGAGCACCGCGCGCGAGTTCGGTAGGATCGACGTACTGGTGAACAACGCGGCCGAACAGCACCCGCAGAAGACCATCGAAGACATCAACCGCGACCAGCTCGAGCGCACCTTCCGCACCAACATCTTCGCGATGTTCTACCTGACCAAAGCGGCGATGAAGCACCTGAAGGAAGGGGCGTGCATCGTGAACACGACATCGGTCACCGCCTACCGCGGGTCGCCGGAACTGCTCGATTACTCGGCGACGAAGGGCGCGATCGTCGCCTTCACGCGCTCCTTGGCGCAGTCGCTGTCAGAGAAGAAAATCCGGGTGAACGCGGTCGCCCCGGGACCGATCTGGACGCCGCTGATCCCCTCGACGTTTCCGGCGGAGAAGGTGAAAACGTTCGGGTCGGACGTGCCGATGGGCCGGCCGGGCGAGCCGGAGGAGGTCGCGCCGTGCTTCGTGTTCCTGGCGAGCGATGACTCGTCATACATGACGGGCCAGGTACTGCACCCCAATGGCGGGGAAATTGTGAATGGTTGACCGGCAGCGTGAACAATCGGGTGCCACGGACAGCGCAGCGAGGTCCGCCGAGCGCAGTCGTCCGTGCCGAACGACGACCAACGAGTGCCTTGCACACGGAAGACTCCGCTTGTGGACTCTTTCGCGGTCAGTGGCGCGCCCCGCCTGACCCGCCATATTCAGTATGGGATCGCGCGTGCTTCGCTCGTGTACGGCCTGTGCGGCGCCGCGGTACCATCGGGCGTGACAACCGCCGCCACCGCACCGACGAACGCGAAAACGAAAGCGCTGCTGGAGAAAGCGAAGCAGGCGTTCGCGCCGGCGGAGCCGCCGCGCAAGCTCCGCTACCAGTTTGACGACATCCCCGGCATCACGCGCCGCCGCGCCGGTAAAAGTTTCACCTACCACCACGGCGGCGGCAAGCGCATTGCCGACGATGCCGTGCTCGAACGCATCCGCTTCCTCGCCATCCCGCCGGCTTGGGAGGCGGTCTGGATCTCGCCCTTCGCCGATGGCCACCTCCAGGCGACCGGCCGCGATTTCAAGGGCCGCAAGCAGTACCGCTATCACCGCCTGTGGTGCGCCAGGCAGGACCAGAAAAAATATGCGCGGCTGCTGAAGTTCGGGCGCATGCTGCCGCGCGTGCGCCGCGCCGTCTGGCACCGGCTGCAAGACAGCCGGCCCACCCTCGACAAGGTCGTCGCCGCCGTGATCGCCCTGCTCGACCAGACCGGCATGCGCGTGGGCAATGAGGAGTACCGCAAGACGAATAAGTCGCACGGCCTGACCACGCTGCGCGACAGCCACGTTCGGTTTCGCAAGGGAAAAATCGAGATCGCCTGCCGGGGCAAATCGGGCGTCGCCATCCGCGTCGAGTGCCGCGGCCCCCGGCTGGCCCGCGTGGTGCGTCAGTGCCGGGACATCGACGGCGCGGGGCTGTTTCAATATCTCGACGAGCGTGGCCGCCGCCGGCCGGTCAGCGCGCTGCACGTCAACGCCGCCATCGCCGAGCTCGCCGGCCCCGGGTTCACCGCCAAGGACTTCCGCACCTGGCACGGCACCGTCCGCGCCGCCGGCCTGCTCCGCCGCTGCCTGCCCGCCCAGTCGAAGTCCGGCCGCGAACGCAACGTCCGCCAAGTCGTCAAGGAAGTCGCCGCCGCCCTGTGCAACCTGCCCGCGACCTGCCGCAAGCATTACATCCATCCGGCGATCGTCGAGGACTACATCGATGGCGGGATGGAGCACGTCAATCAAAAGATGACATCGCGCACTTCAAACCTGCATCCCAATGAGGCCCTGGTGATGCACGCGCTGTCGCCGAGGATGAAGTCGAGCGGCCGGAAATGAACGAGCGCGCAGCACGAGGTGACGGTGCCACGGGTCGGCTCGGCGACCCGTGAGGCCGTGCGGAAAGGCACCTGATGCCACTGGCAGTCCGCTGCCAGTCCCTCTGCAATTTGGTATGCGAGGCGGGAAACACTGGCAGCGGACTGCCAGTGGCATCAAATGGCTGAACTCTCAAATCCCTTGAATCATCGAATCCAACACCTGCACATGCCGCCGCTGATCGCCCATCAACTCGCTGAGCAGCGCCCGCGAGGAGGCGTCGAAGTAGTCGCGCTCCAGTGCGTGCTCGTAGAGCTTCAGGCCGTGGGCCTCGCCTTCCTTCAGCGACTTGAGGGCGGCGGTGTCGCCGAGCAGGTTCGCGGCGCCCTGCACGGTCTTGGCCCAGGCACCCCAGGCACCGCTGGCGTCGGACGCCTCGCCGCCGAGTTGGCGGATGCGTTCGCGCAGCCGCTGGGCCGCCCGGCCGTGCTGCTCCATCATGGTCGAAAGGCTCTGGTGGTGGACGATCTGGCTGACCGATAAGGCCGTGGAATCGATCTTGTCCAGGGCCATCCGATAGGTTTCCACCGCTGAAATCTCGCCGCGCAAGCAACTGTTGAGGTCGCCTACGGCGTGACCGGTCGCCGTGTTGTTGGCCATGCCGTTCTCCCAACGAAAAGGAAAGGAATGAAGGATGAATTATGAATGCAGCGGCCGGCCCGCCGCGTCTTTGGTCAGGCCGCCGACGAAGATTGCGAAGCCCTCGAAAAGTCCCCACAGGATGCCCAGCGCCGCCGCGCCCAAGGCGACGCCGAACGAACCCTGCATCGTCGAGCCGGTGAGCCGGGCGGCGATGAAGGCGATGACGAACGCGCCGACGGTGAGGATAAACTGCACGGTGCCGACGCGTTGGTAGCCGAGATAGAACCGGTGCAGCCCGAGGCCGCCGAAGAACACCCCGAGGAAGCCCGCGGCTTTCTTCGACTTCACCGCCGCTCCCTGCGGCGGCGTCTCGAGCACCATCTCGCGGTCGGGTGTCGCCCGCGCCTCGAGCCTTGAGTCAGTGGTCTCCTGCGCCCCCAGCAGCGGGTCGCTTTCGATCTCGATGTCTTCCTGTTCTTTCTCGTGAGCGTTCATGGCGCGTCTCCACAAATCGCCGCGGTGGCGACAGCACACATCCGCCCCGAGGCCGCGACACATTCATGGTAGAGAACAGCGGTCCTTGCCCCCATCCGCACGGAGCAGAAAAGAAGGTAGGCAATCGACGCAGGCCAATCCCGCTCGCTCAAGACCGATGATGAGGCTCGGCGAAACGTCGCGGTATTTGCGTGACCGTTCGACACTTCCCCCGAGGATGCGGCGGACCTCCTCCTCGGGCTTCGTCTTGCACCGCACGGATCGGATGGGTCAGCCAAAGGAGGGGAAGACCCACGCCCACATGACGAAGCTTAAAACCAGCCCACAACCGCCGAGGATGATCCCCGCAATGCAGAGCCGCCGGCCCAGCAGGGGCGGCTGCTCCTTGAGGTCGCGCAGCCCGCGCACGCCGAAGCCGATCGCCGCGATCCCTGCCGCGATGCCCAGCACCAGCGTCCAGCAATCGACCACCGCCACCAGCCCCGCCGCGAAACTGATCAGCGCATAGGGCGTCCGCGCCGCGGTCCACGCTTTGACGCGCTCGATGCGCTGGAGGTCGGCCTGGCTGTCGCGTCCGAAGAGGGCCATGTGAACGGTGCGTCCAACGATCATGGGTGGCACGGGCAGGCCGCTGCTCGGAGCGGTTTGCCCGTGGTGCGATTACCGGTTCTTCCCTCACGGGCAAACCGCCCAAAGCGGCGGCCTGCCCGTGCCACCCGCCTTCAGCTCGAGGCTCATGGTCATCGTCCCTCACGTGCTGCCCGACGTGATCTGCCGCGAGATCGGCATCAGAAGCTGTGGCACGAAGCGCTCGGTCGCCAGTGATTCCGCCTGGTGGCCCATTTCTTTCAGCGAACCCTGAAGGTCTTCGATGGTGTCGATCGGCCCGAACTTGCGGATGGTGAGGAACAGGCTGATCGGCTCGTGGCGGAAGCGGCCCGTCGAACCCTTGCGGCCGCGGTTGCGGGTCTTCACTTCGAAGAACGCCTGGAGCGTGCCGGTGTCGTTCAGCGCGAAGTTAAAGTAAGGCTGCACGTCGAGGATCTTCGTCCCGTCGATCTTGATCAGCTCGCCCAGCGGGCCGCCGGCGTAAAGGGCGTCATACACCACCTCGTCGTGGTTGCCCTTGCACTCGAGGTCGAAGCCGAAGGTCAGGTCCATCGAGTCGACGTCGAGCGGGCTGATGGTCAGGTGGTAAGGGACGACCTCGAGGACCAGCTTGTGGAACTGGTAACCCTTGGTCATCGAAGGCGGGTTGAAGATGGCGGTGCGGACCTGCCGCCTGCCGAGGCCGAGCACGAGGTATTCGCGGTCCCGGCGGGGGGACTCGAGCACCAGCTCGTTGTCGAACGGGTGAAACTGCGTCATGGCCGGGGCAGACTTGCGGACGCGGTCCATCAGGTGCAGGATCGTCTCGCGGTCGCCCGGTAAGTCCATTTTGAGCGACAGCTTATGACTGATCGAGAAATCGGTGCACAGGGCCCCGTAACTGGTGGACATGACTTTGAACCTTTCCAACTGACCTAAGGCGAAAGCTCTGACTCCGAGTCGTCTGCGGATTATAGCAGGGGGTTTGGGAAGGGGAGGGGCAGGTGGGAAGACCGGAACACGGCACGCGACAATCTGTGTGACACCAGCGTGAACGATAGCGATTTCAGCGATCTCAATCGTCATCCGTCCAACGGGATCGAATCCAGGTCTTCTGACCCATCGGATCTGCGTTGACCAAGACCAGCCCCGTTGCAGAACAAGCTTGCCCCGGTTTTTCCACCAATCGGTGATCGCCAAACGATATGACCGCCTCGCTATCTCCAGTAACTTCGACGAACGTGATCGTGCCCCATTCGTTCGGTTTCGTTTCTGGATCGTTCCAGAATGTAATGGCTCGATCGACTGCGGAAGATGAATGTCGACGTAGCCTCGCGAGCGGCCGCCGCCTTTTCCCTTGGGGACGGTCTGAAACATATTGATCGGCGTGGGCAATCAGTTCGGAATCAAGTTAAGTTCAATTCGGTTCCTCCGTTTTCCGCGGCGTGAAGATCAGCGCGTAGCCCGCGGGAACGATGATCAGGTTGAGGGCGGTCGACGTGATGAGGCCGCCGAGCACCACGATCGCCAGCGGCGCGAGCAGTTCGCTGCCCGGCTCGCCCGCCGCCATCGCCAGCGGCAGAAGACCGAGCACCGCGGCCAGCGCCGTCATCAGGATCGGCGACAACCGCTCCATCGAGCCCGTGACGATCGCCTCGCTGACGGTCTTGCCTTCGTGCTGCATCAGGTGCTGGTAGTGATTCACGAGCAGGATGCCGTTGCGCACCGCGATGCCGAACAGGGTGACGAAGCCGACCATGCTGGCGATGGAAATGACCGGCGGCTGGTAGCGCCCGACGCCGAACAGCGCGAGAAAGTTTGAAATGGGGTTCGCCGACTCCGTCAGGAAGATCGCCGCGATGCCGCCGATGAGCGCCAGCGGCAGGTTCACCATCACGAGCATCGCCGCTCGCATCGAGTTGAACGCCAGGTGCAAGAGCAGCAGGATCACCACGATGACGCCCGCGCCCATGACGAGGATCGTTCTCGACGCCGACTGCTGGGCCTCGAACTGTCCGCCGTAATCAGCGGTGCAGCGATACTTCGCGACGATCGGGTCGACGACCGCGCGGACCTGTTCGACGAGATGGCCGAGATTGTGCCCCTCGGCGACGTTGCAGGAAATCACCGCTTTTCTGCGGGCATTCTCGCGGGCAATCAGATTCGAAGCCATCTCCCTGCCGATGTCCGCGACCTCATCGAGCCGCACCATCGCCCCACCCTCGCCGCGCAGCAGCAACCCGCGCACCTGGTCGATCGTTTCGCGGTGCTCGGGGGCAAGGCGCACCGTGATGTCGAACCGGCGGACGCCTTCGTTCACCTGCGCGACCGACTCGCCGAAGATCGCGTCCTTCACCTGCTCGGCCGCGTCGGCCGGCGTCAGGCCCCAGCGGGCCAGGTCCTCGTGGCGGTAGCGGATCGGCAGCGTGGCGATCATCACCTCGCGGTTCGCCGCCACGTCGCGCGCCCCCGGCAGCGCCTTGAGCTTCGCCTCGATCTCGCGGGCCACCTGCCGCAGCACATCGAGGTTGTCGTCGCTGTGGAACACGTTGATCGCGATCGCCGCCGGCGTGCCGGACATCACGTGCGACAGGCGGTGCTCGATCGGCTGGCCGATCATCGTGGTGATGCCGGGCACGCCCCTCAAGATCGCGTCGATCCCCGCCTTCACCGCGTCCTTGTCGAACCCAGGCTTCACCGACACCTCGATCTCGCTCGACGACACCGGCTCGGCGTGCTCGTCGCGCTCGGCGCGTCCGGTGCGGCGCACCACCGCACGAACGCCCTCGATCTCCGCCAGTTGCGCCTCGACCCCGCGGGCCAGCCGATCGCTCTCGACCAGCGACGTGCCCGGCGGCGCCATCAGGAACACCGTGAACGTCCCTTCGTTGAACTCCGGCAGAAAGCTCGTGCCGAACGTCGACGCCAGCCAGAGGCTCAGCGCGGTCATCAGCAGCGCTGCACCGAGCATCGCCTTGCGCCAGCGGATCGCGAACAGAAGCATCGGTTGATAGAGCCGTTTGAGGAAATGGACGACGACGCCGTCGTGATGATGATCAGCGACTGGACTTGATGCCACTGGCAGTCCGCTGCCAGTGTCCTCCGTCGCCGCGCCAGCTTGGGGGTCGGTGATGGCAGGCACTGGCAGCGGACTGCCAGTGGCATCAGACTTCGTCCGCTTCGGTCGCAGCAGATACCGGCAGAGCGCCGGCGTCAGCGTCAGCGCCACCACCAGCGACGCGAGGATCGAGGTGATGTACATCAGGCCCAGCGGCCGGAAAAACCGCCCCTCGAGACCTTGCAGGAAGAGCAGCGGCACGAAGACGATCACGATGATGATCGTCGCGAACACCACCGAGCTTCTGATCTCGTTGCTTGCATCATAAATCACTTGCACGTGCGGCTTGCGCTGCTCGATAGGCAGCGCGGCGTTCTCCTTCAGCCGGCGGAAGACGTTCTCGACGTCGATGATCGCGTCGTCGACCACCTCGCCGATCGCCACCGCCAAGCCGCCGAGCGTCATCACGTTGATCGACCCGCCCCAGAACCAAGCGGCCAGCAGCGCCATCGCCAGCGACAGCGGGATTGCCAGGAGCGAGATGACCGTCGTCCGCCAGTTCATGAGGAAGAGGATCAAGACGATGGCGACGAAGATGGCGGCGTCGCGCGAGACGTGCAGCACGTTGGTCACCGACAGGCCGATGAAGTCGCTTTGCCGCATGACGTGACGGTTGAGCTTCAGGCCCTTGGGCAGCGACGCGGCGAGCTGATCGAGACGGGCGTCAATTGATTCGGTGAGCGCGAGCGTGTTGGTGCCCGGTGATTTCTGCACGCTGACGACGACGGCGGGCCGGCCCGATTCGCTGCCGGTGCCGCGCTTGACGGCGCCCGCTTTGATCACCTGCGCGACTTGGCCGATGGTCACCGGCGCGCCCCCCGCGTAGCGGATCGGCGTCTGCTCGATGTCCTTCGTCGAACGCACGCGGGCCGCTTGGCGCAAAGGGATTTCGAGACCTTCGACGTTCGGCAGGTACCCCGCGCCGGCCGTCGAGTGCGCCTTCCTCGCCGCGTCGATCACGTCCTGCACGGTCAAATCGAACAGCCGCATCAGCCCCGGGTCGACGTTCACCTGATACTCCGGCAGCTCACCGCCGATCGCCACCACCTGCGACACGCCCGGCACGCTCAAGAGCGCGTTGCGCAGCTCGAACTCGGCGAACGCCCGCAGGTCGAGATCGTTCACGATCGGCTTGCCCGCCGCATCGACCTCGCTGCTTAGGGACAGCAGCATGATCTCGCCGGTGATGCTCGTCACCGGCGTGATCTCCGAGTGTGTGCCCTCGGGAAGCAACTCGCTGACGCCGGTCAACCGCTCGCTCACGAAATACCGCGCCTGGTAAATATCCACGCCCCAGTCGAACTCCACCCACACAATCGACAGCCCGATCGCGCTGCCGCTGCGAACCCGGCGAACGCCCGGCAGACCGTTCACGCTGCTCTCGATCGGGAAGGTCACGTTCTGCTCGACCTCATCGGCGGCGAACCCCGGCGCTTCGGTGAGCACCACCACCGTCGGCGCGTTGAGCTCCGGGAATACATCGACCGGCATGCGCGGGACCTGATAAGCAGCGAGCCCCACGATGATCATCGCGATCGCGATGACCAGCACGGCGTTGTCGAGCGAGAATTGGATCAGGCGTTTGAGCATGCAGGATTGACTCGTCGCTTAGCGGCTGGGCCGAAGGCTCGGCGAAGGCCCGCGCGTCTGGTTGATCGATCTGGAACGGTGCGAGTTCGCCAGGCGGGCCTGCGCAAAGCCTTCGGCCCGACCGCTAAGCGTCAATCCTCGCCTTCGTGAAACGTGCCGTCCGCGTGAAAGTGCCCGCCCTTGGCGCGGTTGCCGCTGCTGGCGAGCATCAGTTCGTAGATCCCGTCGAGCACCACTTCGTCGCCGGCTTTCACACCGCTCTCGAGCACGACCCAGCGGCCATCGCTTAGCCCCAGGTCCGCGTCCATGCGGATGACTTTGTCGGGGTTGGCGGGGTCGCGCTTGAAGATGACGCTGGTGAGCCCGTCGCGGATCACGGCCGCCACGGGAATCGCGAGCTGTTCACCGGCGTCGGCCGTGGTGATCTCCGCTTCACCGGCGACGCCTGCGCGGACCCAGTTGGCGGCGGCGGGAATGTCCTGCGGCTGGATGAGCAGGTCGATCTTGCGCTGAGCGGCATCGGCTTCGAGACCAATGCGGAGCGTGCCGGCGATCGGTTCGCCGAGCCGTGCTCCGCCGCCGCGCGGCGGGATGATCGATGCACGCTGCCCGTCGCGCAGCACCGGCAGGTCGCTCTGCAACCCGACCGCGCGGAACTGCACCGCCGATGGATCGACGACCGACACGATCAACCGGCCGACTTCGACCCACGATCCATTGGTTGCGGCGATGGACTCGATCGCACCGGCCGCCTGGGCGCGGATGGTGATCAGGCCGATCGTGCGCCACACCGGCGGCGAGCCCTCCCGGGCGGATGGCTTGCGGAGTTCCTCGACGGTGAGACCCGTCATCGATGCGGCGGCGGCAAGTGAAAGATCATGCACAGCGCCCGGCACGGGTTCGCCGGTGGCGTCGGCGAAGAGCAGCGGCGACGTCGAGCGATAGCCCGCGATCTCGTTCTCCAGCTCGACGCGGAGCTGGGCGAGTTCGGCCTGCTCTTCCTCGACCTCGGCTTCGCGGGTGTGGGTCATCGCCAGTTGAGCGCGGGCCTCGGCGAGTTCCTTGGCGACGCCGCCGCCGCCGGCCGCGAGGTCTTCGAGCTGCTTAACCCACTTGGTCCAAACCGCGTCTTCGGTCTCCAGCTTCTTCGCGTGCTGATCGATCGCCTTGCCGCGTTCACCGAGCGAGGCCAGCTTCCTGCGGGCGCCGACGATCGCCTGCCAGGTCGCCGCGAGCTGCTCCTGCTGCTGCCGCCACTGCGGCGAATCGATGCGGTACAGCTCGGCGCCGGCCTCGACGCGCTGATACTGCGTGACGAGCAGCTCGATGCGGCCGCTCATCGCGCTGTGGTACTCGCGCCGTGCCGAGGGCAACAGCTCGAACCTGCCGGGCGCTCGCAGGGTGGCGGCGACGGCACGCTTCTGCACCCTGGCGAAGGTGATGCCCAGGTTGCGGCGCACCGCGGCGGGAATGTCGATGCGATTGGTGATCGGCGCGGCTGCTTCGGCGACGGGCGCGGCCGGTGCCGGCGCATCGGTGCGCGTGCAGGCGGCGGCGCAGATCGAGAGCAGGATCGCCGTGGTGACAGCGGAAAGTCGTGGCATGGACGGGCTCCGTGATGGAGGCTGCGAGCGGCGCCGTTTGAGATGGCGCGGGTTTGGAGGTAGCGGCGCGGGTGAATCCGCGCCCGGAGAAAGGAGCGAATCAGATGAGCAGAACGGTGGCGCGGAGGGCGCCATCGATGGCCGCGGGTGGGCCGGTGTCGATGCAGATGACGGGCAGGTGATGCCGGGTTTGCTGGGCTGCGGCGGTGTCGAGCCAGGAGAGGTCAAGGATCGCGACCACCGGCGGCAGCGTCATCGTCGCCTTCGGGTTGGCGACGATATCGAGCGAGAGCTGCGAGTCGTTGTGGGTCGGCGCGGGCTCATCGTGCGACGGGGCGCGCGGGTCGGCGTGGTGGTGATGCTCGTGGTCGCAGGCCGCCGTTTCGTGCTTGGCGGGTGCGACGACCGCGTGTCCACTCTCGCAGGTGCAGATCACCAGCAGCGGCGACGCCACCAGCCACGCCGCCACCGCAAGGGTGAGCAGCCAGAGGCGGGCGGGATGGGGTCGCGTGGGGTTCATGTGCTGCGTGGAGTATAGAACCAGACGAAGGCTTGCTCAATGTTGTTCGACTATTGCCGGCGGAAACTTGATTAGCGGACGTTGGAAGATCAGTGGATCAAGGGTGGCACTGACAAGCGGAGTCTGCGGAGCTTGTCAGTGTTTGCAGGCGGTGACCTCGATCTGCATCTTCCGCTGTCCATCACTGACAAAGACCAGAGCGGCTTTGCCAGTGCCACCCGAGGCTCACGCCGTCGCCACCGGCTCCGCCGCTGCGGGCACCGCTTCCTCTTTCTTCCGGCGAGTCCAGCCGAGCAGGCGCTGGAGGTCGTCGAAGTACGAATAGACCACGGGCGTCACCAGCAGCGTCAGCAGCAGCGACAGCGACTGGCCGCCGACGATGACCACCGCGGTGGTGTAGCGCTCCTCGGCGCCCGGGCCGGTGCCGATGAGCAGCGGGAGCATGCCGGCGACGAGCGTGAGCGTGGTCATGAGGATCGGGCGCAGGCGGTCGCGGTTGCCCTGAATGATTGCCTCGTAGCGCTCCATGCCGCGCTCGCGGAGCTGGTTCATATGGTCGATCTGGAGGATCGAGTTTTTCTTTACGACGCCGAACAGCACGAGGATGCCCAGAGCCGAATAAAGGTTGAGCGTGCTGCCCGTCACGTAGAGCGAGATCAGTGCGAACGGGACCGAGAGCGGCAGCGAGAGCAGGATGGTCAGTGGGTGGATGAAGCTCTCGTACTGGGCGGCGAGGATCATGTACATGAAGATGACGGAGAGCAGGAACGCCCAGAGGAACTCCTCGAACGTGGTCTCGAGCTCCTTCCCCTTGCCGGTGATGGAGGTGGTGTAACCCGGGAGCATGTTCAACTCGTCCGCCGCTTTCCGCAGCGACTCGATGGCGGTGCCTTGTGCGAAGCCCGGGGCGACGCCGGCGCGGAGGTTGACAGAGCGCTGGCGGTCGAGTCGGTCGATGCGTGCGGGGGTGACGCCGCGTTCGACTTCCGCCACCGCCGAGAGCTGCACGGGCTCGCCGCCGATGCGGGGCAGGTACAGGCTGTCGAGCAGCGCCGGGTCGTTGCGGGCTTCCGCGACGAGTCGGAGGCGGACGTCGTAATCCTCATCGAGCGTCTGGTCGCGGAAGCGGGTGACTTCCTGATCGCCGCCGACCATGAGCCTAAGCGCCGTGCCCATCTCGCGGGCATCGATGCCCATGTCGGCGGCGCGGTCGCGGTCGAGACGGACGCGCAGCTCGGGCTTGTCGAGCTTGAGCGTGGTGTCGGCGTCGACGACGCCGGCGATGTCGCCGGTCTCCGGCAGCGTGCGGGCCCGCAGCGCCTCGGCATACTCCGAAAGCTTCAGCAGGTCCGGGCCGCGCAGGACGAAGTCGATATCGAAGTTGCCGCCGCCGAGACGGAACGACTCGAAGTTGCGGACGCTGGAGCGGAAGGTCGGGGCATACTGCCGCAGCTTGCCGCGGACCTGCTGCATGACATCGTTCTGCGTGTAGTTGCCTTCGAAAGTCTTGCCGGGCTCGCCCTTGAAGAGGTTCTTGAAAAACCGCCCGATCGAGAAGTAACGCACATCGTGCGGCTCGATGCGGACGTAAAGCTCGCCGCTGTTGAGGGAGCCCAGGAAGCTGCCGCCGACGGAGCCCTGCACGAGAGTGACGCCGGGGATGGAGGCGACGTCGGCCTCCATCTTGGTCACGACCTCATCCATCGCGGCCATGCTCATGCCTTCGGGGCCGGTGATGCGGACGTTGAACTCGGCCTCGTCGACGCCGCCGGGCAGGTATTCCTGGGCGACGAGGTTGTAGATCGGGATGGATGACGCGATGACGGCGATGGCGAGAATAGCCACCGCCCAGCGGAACCGCATCGCGCCTTTGAGCAGCCAGGTGTAGCCCGCGTCGATGAAGCGGTAGAAGCCTTTCTTAGAGTCGCCGCTGTGGCCGGCCGGCGCAGGCTTGAGCAGGCGGGCGCACATCATCGGCGTCAGCGTGAACGAGACGAGCAGGCTCACCATCACCGCCACCGCCGCGGTGATGCCGAATTGATACAGGAATCGTCCCGAGATCGAGGACATGAACGAGACGGGGATGAAGATGACGACGAGGCTGAGCGTGGTCGCGAGCACGGCCAGGGCGATCTCCGCGGTGCCGTGTTTCGCCGCCTCGAAGGGCGTCATTTTCTTTTCTTCGATGAAGCGGAAGACGTTTTCGAGGACGACGATGGCGTCGTCGATGACCACGCCGACCATCAGCACGAGAGCGAGCATGGTGACGCCGTTGAGGGTGAAGTCCAGCGCCCACATGACGCCGAAGGTCGCGAGGATCGACGTCGGGATGGCGACGCCGGCGATGATCGTCGTTCGCCAGCTCCGCACGAAGGCGAGCACCACGAGGCAGGCGAGGATGGAGCCGACGACGAGGTGCAGGTTGATCTCGTGCAGGGCGGCATAAATGTAGGTCGACTGGTCGCGGGTGATGTTGAGGCGGACATCGCCGGGGAGCTGGGCGCGGACGAGTTCGAGCTTGTCCTTGATACCCTCGATGACCGCGATGGTGTTGGCGCCGCTCTGGCGCTGGACCTGGAGCTCGACGGTGGTTTCGCCAGCGATGCGGCTTTTGCTGCGCTGCTCCTCGGTGCCGTCGTCGGCGTAGCCGATGTCACGGACGTGGACGGGGACGCCGTTGACGCGGGTGATGATGAGGTCGTTGAACTCGCTCTCCTCATCGAGCCGGCCGACGGTGCGGAGCACCTGCTCGCGGTCGCGGCCGGTGACGTTGCCGCCGGAGACGTTGACGTTCTGCCGCTCGATGGCGTCGCGCACGATGGCGACCGGCAGCTTGTAGGCGGCGAGCCGGTCGGCATCGAGCCAGATGTTCATCGTCCGCTTGAGCCCGCCGACGATGCGCACCTCGCCGACGCCCGAGCTCCGCTCGAACTGCACCTTCACGATCTTGTCCGCCAGCTCCGTCAGCTCGCGCGTCGTGCGCGGCCCGGTCAGCGAGAACGTCAGCACCGGCTGCGAGTCGTTGTCGAACTTCGAGACCGTCGGCGGGTCCGCGTCCTCCGGCAGGTCGCGCAGCACCGTGGCCACGCGGTCGCGCACGTCCTGCGCCGCTGTGTCGATGTCACGGTCGAGGCTGAACGTCGCGCTGACGAAGCAGGTGCCCGACCCGGTGACCGAGCGAAGCTCGGTGATCCCCTCGACGGTGTTGACGACCTCTTCGAGCTTCTCGGTGATCTCGGTCTCGACCTCCTCGGGCGTGCCACCAGGAAGCATGCAGCGGACGGTGACGCGGGGCAGGTCGACGGAGGGGAACCGGTCGACGCCGAGGCCGGTGAGCCCCGCGATACCGACGACCACCAGCGCCATGATCAGCATGGTGGCGAAGACCGGCCGGTGGATGCAGATTTCCGCGAGTCGTTTCATGGTCCGTCATCTCTTGCGCTTGATCACCCTGTTACCCGCCGCGATTCAGGCCTTCAGGTCGAACGACGCCACCGTCCGTGCGCCCTTTTCATCCTCGATCTCCACCCAGAGCTTCGAACCGGGCGGCAACGGGTTCGGCACATCGGCGTGCGTGTGCCAGCGGTTGGGGTCTTTCGGGTCCTCGATCTCGGCCTTGGCCCGCGCCGACCCTTGAGCATCCGCCGGACCGACCCAGAAGCGCACGGCCACAACCTTCGGCGCCGACGCGTCTGCGGGATCCACCCAGACATCAATCGGGGCGTCGCCGCCGGGCTTGATGTCGCCCTCGTCGCGCGTCGCTTTCACCCTGTACGGCCCATAAACGCCTTCGCCCAGCGCAATCACCTTGCCGCCGTGCCCTGCACCATGTTTCGCGTCCTTTGCCGCGTCCTTGCCCGTGACTTTCGGCGGCGGCTCTTTTGCGACGCCATCGGTCTTGGATTTGTCCCCGCAACCGGCAGCGATGGCCAGGACGAGGACGAGCATGGTCGCGATGGTGTGATTCACGTTCAGTCTCCACTTCGGGGGGGTGTAACAATTTTGATACTCTGCGACGCGGCAAACATGAAAGCCGCCGGTGCCTTACTGGCGCGGATCATCGACGATGCCTCGTTGCAAAGGCTCGACCTTCGGCAGGCCCACCTTCATCTCCTCCTGGATCAGCCCCGCCGCCCGCAGCAGGTTGAGGTACGCGAACTTGCGGGTGTACTGCTGCGTGATCAGGTCCAGCCGGGCGGCGAGCAGTTCGTCCTGGGCGATCAGCCGGTCGAGGTTCGTTGCGAGCCTGACATCGTAGTTCGCTTCGGCCTGCTTCAGCGCGAGCTCCGCCGCCGCAACCCGCCGGCGAAGCTGCACGATCTGTTCACCGGATGAAGTGAAATCGTGGTGCGCCTGCTCGACGTCCGCGACCACTTGCCGGCGGGTCAGCATCGACGCCAAGAACGCCTGCCGGACGCGCGACCAGGCGGTGCGCACGTCCGCCTCGATGCGGCCGGCGCTGAAAATCGGCAGCGTCGCCCGCAGCACCGCGTTCCACTGGTTCTCCGTCGAGGCGTTGTTGGTGCTCAGCACGTATTCGAGGTCGAGCGTCACCGACGGGTAATACTGCCCGAACGCGACCTCGACCTCGTGCCGGGCCACCTCCAGCGCCTTGTCCGCCGCGAGCACATCGTGCCGCCGCCGGCCGGCGAGCTGCTGCCAGTGCTCGATGGATTCGGTGTTGCCCGGCGGGTTGTATTCGTCGACGAGCAGCCGGTCCGCCATCGGGTGGGCGGTGAGCAGGCGCAGGGCCGAGCGGGCGTTGCGGGCGGCATTGATGGCGGCGATGTGCTGCACGCGGGTGTCGGCCGCCTGGGCGTCGGCTTGTGACACATCCAGCGGCTTGGCGAGGCCGGACTCGAGGCGCTTGCGGATGTCGCGCAGCCGCTCTTCCTGGAGCGTGACGGTGTTGGCCAGGGCTTCGACCGAGGCCCCGAGGCGCAGGGCGTCGTAAAACGTGAACGCGGTCTGGAGCAGGAAGTCGGACTGGAGATTCTGCACGAGGGCGCGGCGCTGCTCGATGAAGGCGACGTTGGCGTACAGGGCGGCGACGTCGCGGTAGCCGTTGAAGAGGTTGATCGAGCCGACGACGGCGGCATCGGTCTCGTTGCGGCTGCTCGAGCCGGACCCGCCGGAGCCGATGTCGCCGAAGCGCCGGCCGTAGCTGGGCGCCAAGGTGACGGTGGGCAGGAACGCGGCGATGCGGCGCTGCTTGTCGACCACGGCCTGCACGTAGTTCTCGCCTTCGATCGCGAGGTTCTCGTTGTGGCGGTTGGTCAGGGCGAGGGCCTGCTGAAGCGAGACGGGGGCGTCGTCGGCGAGCACGGGCCCGGCGTCCTCGATGCCGATGGCGTCGCGGTAGGCCTGCGCATCTTCGTCGTACGTCGACCGGGCCTGACAGGCGGAGAGCGCGGCGACGGCGGCGGCGAGCAGGAGGTAAAGGGCGGAACGTCTCATGCAGTCGATTAGGGGATGAACAATCGCGGGAATACGGGCCGCTTGCCTTATCAGAGCCGGGTTCTGCGAACCCGGTCGGGTCGCCGCTGCGCAAGCAAGGCGACCCGATTCGCGCGGTGACCGTTACGATCTTCGCGCGATCTCCGCCGGCCGATGTCTCCCGCGCGAAGCAGGCACGCTCGCCCCGCGGCGGGACTCGCGTGCCTGACCGGACTCGCAGAGTCCGGCTCTGACTGCGCTCGCCTACAATAGCGGAATGAGTCCTCGAATGATAAGCATGCGTACCACTCATTTTGTTCCCGGCGCCATCATCGCGGCGGCGATTGCGGCGCTGGCCGGCCTCGCCGCCTGTCAGGAGCAGCCCTCGGCGAAGGCCGGCGGTAAAGGGGGAAAGAATCTCGAGACCGTGAAGGTTCATTTGGTCACCGCAAAACCTGCATCCGTCCGCCCCGTCATCCGCGTCACCGGCACGCTCTACGGCTTCGAGGAGGTCGTCGTGTCGGCGAAAGTCCCCGGCCGGGTGGTCGCCGTGCTGCACGACCTGGGCGACCGGCTCGCCCCGAGCACGCCGCTCGTCGAGATCGATCGCACCGATTATGACCTGGCGGCCCGCGAGCGGGCCTTGGCGGTCAGCGCCACCCTCGCCAAGCTCGGCCTGGGCAAGTTCCCCGAGAAAGAGTTCAATGCCCAGGAGGTCCCCACCGTCCGCCGCACCGCGCTGACCGTGGCAAACGTCCGCGCCAAGCACGACCGGCTGAAGTTGCTCTTCGACGAAAAGCCGCCGCTCATCAGCGAGCAGGAATACGCCGACGCCCTGACGGTTCTCGAAGTCGCGCAGAGCGAGTTCAACGTCGAGCTCCTCAACGCCCGCGCCCTGCTCGCCGAGGCCAACACGCTGCAGGCGGAGTGGTCGGTCGCCAACCAGAAGCTGCTCGACACCACCGTGCGCACCCCGCGCGTGCCGACGGACGGGACGGATCAGCCGATCGTCAACCCAGCGAACCCGCAAGTGAAATACGCCGTGTCCGAGCGGCTCGTCGCGGTGGGCGATTATGTCCGCGAGGGCACGCCGCTGTACCGGCTGATCGACGATGACCCGGTGAAGCTCCGCGCCATGGTGCCCGAGCGCTACGCCGGGCAGGTCGGCAAGGACGCGACCGTGAAGGTCGGCGTGCAGGCCCACGAGACCGATTTCATCGGCACCGTCCACCGCGTCAGCCCGCAGGTGGACCCCGCCAACCGCACCTTCACCGTCGAGGTGCTCATCGCCAACCCCGACGGCAAGCTCAAGCCCGGCGCCTTCGCCAGCGCCGCCATCGAGCTGCCCACCGAGCGACCGGTGGTGAGCGTGCCGCATTCCGCGGTGACCTCCTTCGCCGGTGTCGCCAAGGTGTTCATCATCAAGGACGGCAAGGCCGTGGAGCGCCGCGTCGAGGTCGGCGAGAAGCAGGGCGAGAACACGGTGATCAACACCGGCCTCGCCGCCGGTGACGAGGTGGTGATGTCGCCGCCGTCGCAGATGGTGACGGGCACGCCGGTGGTGCTGGCGGAGCCGCGCGGCGCGGCGGAGTGATTTCGGAGCGTTAGCTTCATGCGGCGCGGAAGGGACTTAATCACCATGCGCGTCCACGTGTCCCTCATTCTCACGCTCCTGCTTGTCAGCGGGTGCGCTTCATGCCCACCGCGCCATCGCAGCCGCCGGAGTATCCCGGTTTTGAAGCCGATTTTTGAAACGTGAAACCCCTAACCTTGGAGGCTACGCCCATGATCGTCCGCACCGCTCTCTTCGCCCTGATGCTCGCCCTCGCCCTGCCCGGTTGCGGCGGCGGAAAGGACAAGGACAAGGATCACAAGGACCACGATCACAAGGATCACAGCCACAAGGACCACGATCACAAGGATGAGGCGAAGGACCACAAGGATGAGGCGAAGGACCACAAGGACGAAGCCCCCCACGACGGCCCGAAGAAGACGCTCGGCAAGGCGGACATCGGCGGGTTTGTCGTCGAGGTCACGCTGATCGGTGAGGTGAAGGCCGGCGCGGAAGCGGCGGTCGATGTGACGCTCACGGCCGAGACCGGCAAGACCACGGCGGAGCCGCAGGCGGTGCGGGCGTGGGTCGGCGCGGAGTCGGGCGAAAGTAAGGCGAAGCTCGACAAGGAAGGCAAGGATTACCACGGCCATATCGACGTGCCCAACCCGATCCCTGCGGACAGCCAACTGTGGATTGAGGTGCAGGACGCGGAAGGCAAGAAGTCGGCGAAGGGGTTTTCGCTGAAGTGATGTTGTGGTTCGATGCCACTGGCAGTCCGCTGCCAGTGCCTCGGGCGGCAAGGTTCATGGCGGTCAAGGCACTGGCAGCGGACTGCCAGTGGCATCAATCGCGGGGCCTTGTGGCTACTTCGCGCCGCCGAGCATGCGCTGGAGCATCGCGCGGGTCTTGTCGAGGTCGGCCTTGGTCATACCGGCCTTGGTGAGGTCGGTGGTGATGGCCGGCAGCCAGAAGTTGGCGACGGGCTTGTAGCCCAGCTGCGAGGTAAGCCGCCGCTCCATGTCGCGGTAGTGCCCCGCGCCGTACCACACGGCGATCGACTTGGGCGGCGCCTTGCCATCGGCAACCGCGGCGGCCGCGGCGAGTTCCTTCTTCAGGTCGTCGATCACGATCTGGTTGCGGTCCTCGATGAGCACCTTGAGCAGCGCCTGCATCTTCGGCGGCACCGATTTCATCTTGGTCATGTCGTCGCCAACCTGCTGGAGCATTTCCATCATCATGACCTTCATGGTGCCCTGGAGCTTGGGGCTGCCCTTGATGAACGCGAGGCCGATCTTCATGAGGCCCGCGAGCATGCCGGAGCCGTCCATCATGCTGACGAGCGCGGACGCATCGCCGCCGCCGGCCGTGGCGCGTTCCTGCACCTGGGCGAGCGTCATGTCGCTGTTGCGGTAGTTCTTGCGGCCGGTGTCGAATGCGTGGAGCTGGAACGTCAGGCCCAGCGCATCGGCGAGGTCGCCCTGGATGCCGCCCTTGTCGTTGATCTCGCCCTTCGTGAGCGCGGGCTGATCGGCGTACGCGAGGTCGGCGTCGAGCTCGCTACCCGCGGGCTTGCCATCGGCGCCGTGGCTGGTGAGCGTGAAGCCGGCATCGGTGCGGGCGTAGATGAGCGGCTTGTTCCAGGCGTCGATAAGGATGCGCTGGAGCCGGTCGTGCTTCAGCTTGCTCTGCTCGCCAACGGCTTTGAGCAGGGCGGCGGTGGTCGCGGGGTATTCGTTGAAGGCGGTGCGGTAACGCTCGAGCATGACCGCGATGGCGCGGATGTGCTCCTTCGTCCGGGCGACCTTGGCGGCGGGGGCGTCGTCGCCTTTCTGGTGGCTGTAGCCGACGCCTTCAAACAGGATCAGGTCCTGGGCGTCGAGATACTGCTGCGCGAGCGCGTAGAACTGCTCATCGGCGAGATGGATCGCGGCGACGAGGGCGATGGTCGGGCCTTTGCCATCGGCAGGCGCGAAGAGGCGCACGGCCATGTCGAGGCGCAGCGTCTGGTCGTCGACATCGACGACGCGCATGTACGACTTCACCTCGTCGGCCCCAGCGGAGAGCGGCTGGAGAAGAGCGGCCGCGAGCAGGGCGAACGATAAGCGGGCGAGGTGGTTCATATAGATAGAATAGTTTCGTCGGCAGGGGAGGTTGCGGCAAGCCGCGACGTAACACGTCGCGGATGCCAACGACCTCCTTGCGGGTCGGATGCATCAGTGCTCTGCGCCGGGAAGTGCTTCAGGCAACCGGGGCCGTTGCAGGTCGCAGGCGTCCGTGACGCGTTGCGTCGCGGCTCTGCTTGATGTCGCCGGCTCACTCGCCCTTGCGCATCAGGACAGTCGCGTCGTGGCCGGCCTCGAAATAATCCTGGCGGTAGGAGACGAGGCAGCTCCGCGACAGCGACCACTCGAAGAGCTTCACGGTGTCCATGCGGCGGGCGGGCGGGAGTTGCGGCGGGGCGAGCCGGCCGCAGCGGTCGGAGAGAAAGTTGAACATCAGGGCTTCGCCGGCGCTGCGCCACGACGACTCGAGCAACTGCATCACTTCGCGGTCGGTCATGGTGTTGAGCGTGCCGGAGATGCAGATGACATCGGGATCGCCGGTGAGCAGGAGCTTCTCGTCGGCGAGCAGGTCGCCGTGGTGAAACTCGCTGTTGGCGAGGCCCTGCTCGTTGGCGTGGAGGACGACCTTTTCGAGGCCGTCAACGCCGATGTACCGCTCGAAAGCAATATGGTGATCGATGAGGTACTCGGCGAAGTCGCCGCGGCTGGAGCCGGCGTCGAGGACGCGTTTGCCGGTGAAGTCGAACATTTCGGTGAACGTCTTGAAGCGGATGCGCTGGCTCTGCCGGCTGGCCCAAAGCGTGGCCTCGAAGGAGACCCCGTGCCGCTCGACCGATTCGCGGTAGGGCTGGAGGTACAGGTCGTGAGCCATGGCGACCATGGTAGGGCAGCGGTGGGGCGGGGCAAGCGCGGCGGGGTTGCGCGAGGGCAATCGCAGGTGCCACGGTCGGCTTTGTGACCCGTGTTCTTTTCACACGGGTCGCCGAGCCGACCCGTGGCACCGTCGGCATCCATCACTTGGCGCCGCCCGCGTCACTAGAGGCCGCGCGGTGCTCATCCCGATCCGCGTTAACATGTCTGGAACCGATTTGTGGAGGAACCGACCCATGGCAGAAAACGAAGCACCGCAGACTCATGGCGCCACCGGATCAGCAACCGGTCCGGTCCCCCCGGCGCCGTTGATGCCGCCCTCGGAGAAACCCCGCCCCGCCGACGTGACCCGCACCGCCGCGACGAAGCAGGGCGGTGGCTTCGGCCGGTTCGTCTTCTGGCTCCGCATGCTCTGGTATTTCATCTGGAACCTCCCCGGCTTCCTCAACATCATGAGCGCGCTCAAGCTCAAGACCACCCGCGCCTGCATCATCCGCGGCTACACCAAGAGCGTTTATCTCTACCCGCTGATCCCCTCGGCGATCATCATGAGCCTCATCTATAAGCTCAATGCCACGACCGTCGAGACGGCCGCCGGGGCCTTGGTGACTTCGGCGCCGGCGGTCGAGTTCCCGCTCGGCGTCGCCTTCACGCTCATGCTTTTCTTCGTCTTCGTGATGGTGACCGAGGACGTCAAGGGCCGAAATGCCTTCGCCGCCATCGCCGTGCTCTTCGGCCTGGGCGCCCTCTACGTGGCCCTGCGGATCGCCGGTGTTCCGGTCAATGAATGGTTCCTGAACACCTTCGGCTTCTTTGCCCCCAAGTTCAACCCGGGCACCTCGCTGCTGCTGGCGGCGCTGTGCGGCGTGCAGGTGTTCTGGTCCTTTATCCGCTCGCGCTTCTCCTCTTCTATTCAGGTGCAGGCGAACCAGTTCGTCACCATCGAGATGCACCAGAAGACGCCGTACCCCGTGGAGGAGTGGCGGCTGCGGGCCCGCATCTCTGACTGGCTGGAGCGGATGTGGATGGGCGCCGACGACCTGTTCATCCTGTCGAACTGGGGCACCGGCCGCGACAGCGATCGCGAGCACGCCGACGCCTGGGACAACCGCATCCAGTTCACGCTGCACAACGTGCCGGGGGCGCGGATCGTCGAAGACCTAGTGTTCGCGGCGATCGCGGTACACGACGTGGCGCCGGCATCGAATATGGGTACGAAGGCCTAAGCCGCCAGTTAGCCGGTTACTTCTGAAGATTCCCCTTGTCGATCGCCGGCTTCATCATCGTGGGCAGGATGTAATTCGCGCCGCGGTAGACGAAAACCTGGCCGGAGAGGATGAAGACCGTGCGGTCGCCGTGGTCGGCGGTGAGTTCTTCCATGTTCTGAAGCAGCCGGCAGGGGAGCAGGATCATCGGGGCCTCGGCGGCCTTGTCTGAGTCGGCGTCGAAGGCGAACATCGGCTGTCCGCCATCGGCGCGGACGAGCCGGCCGCGGCGCGAGAGGACGAACTCACCTTCGCGCTTGAGCTTCGGGGCGGCGGTGCCCGGCGCGACGCCGATGATCTTCGGGTCGGGTTGGTCAATCCGGCCGGGGGTCGGCGCGGGGAGCTTCGGGACCTCGGGCTTGGGCTCGGGGGTCTTCGTCGGCGTCACGGGCAGCGGATTTTCGTTGGCCTTGTTCGCAGCGTCGATCTTCTCCTTCAGCTTCTTCTCGACATCCTCGGCCGAGTCCTTCGCCGGCTCTTCCTTCTTGTCGGCGGGCTTGGGATCGGCGGGCTTCGCGTCATCGGCGGCGATAAGCGTGACGGACAGACCGAGGAAGAGGGCGGCGAAAACTGCGAGGAGTTTCATGAGGGGCTCCGTTTCGGAGGGACCCATGCACGGGAGTGCATGGGCTTTGGTATTGGCTGTCTGACTATCGAGGCGAGCGGCATTTTAGGCGAGCGGGGCCTTGAGGTCAGCGAGCAGTTGGTTGCCGGCGCGGACGCCGACGAGGAAGCACTCGGTGTGCGAGAGGTCGGCGAGTTTCTGGTTGGGGACGCCGCCGGGGCCGGTGGCCATGATGGCGGGTGAGCGGGCGAGGTGCGGCTCGTTGGCGAGGTGGCCGGTCCAACCGCGCTTGAGCGCATCAGTGAGGATGTCTTTCGCACGCCCGGCGCCGGAGCCGATGGGCGTGTGCTGACAGTTTTTGTCGCTGTCCTTCAGATGGAAGCCGTCGGTCACGTCGCGCAGCCGCTCCCATGCGGCCCAGGGGTCCATCCCGCACTGGTTGAAGTTGTCGAAATCGAAGATCGTGGCGAAGGTCTTGGGCGCACCGGGCGGCGCATCATCACGGAGGGTGCGTGCAATCGTTTCGACGCGCCAGATGTAGTCGCCAAAGATCAGGTGCTCGTTCTCATGGAAGAGCTGGAGCTTGAGCCGGGCGGCCTGGGCCTTGAGCGCGCCGAGCCGGCGGAGCGTCTCGGCGGCCCACTCGTGCATGGGTCGGTTGTGTGCGTTGAAATAGCTGAAAATCCGCACCTTGCGGCAGCCGAAGATGTCGGCGAGCTTGCCGAGGTGTTCCAATCGCTGGGCATCGATTGAAAAATCCTCGGCGATATCGATCTTGCCGATCGGCGAGCCGAACATGCCCACGGCGATGCCCGCCTTGTCGAGCTTCTGCTTGACGCCCTTGGCGTGGTCGAGGGGGACGGCGGTGATGTTGTAGCCGTCGAGGTTGCGCAGGTCGATCATCTTCAGCCCGCCCGCCTTGATCGCGGTGATCTGTCCATCCACATCCTCGGCGGCCTCATCGGCGAATGCACTGAGCGTCCAGGTCATGGGAGAAAGCTCCAAATCTCAATTTCCAAAATCCAAACAAGCTCCAAGTTTCAAATTCCAAACTTCGCTTCCGGCATCGATGCGACTGAACGGCAGGCGAAGCCCGCGGGTTGCTCAAAGATAGCCTTGCGCGTTTCGCTCCGTTTGAATTTTGGAGCTTGTTTGGAGTTTGAAATTTGGAACTTGGAACTTTGGCAGGCACAAACTGCGCGGCGTTAACGTTCATTGACGCCCGGCCCCGTCGGTGTTTCCGTGTCGGTCGTCTGTCGGCTGCGGCGAAGCGCGTCATCGACGGGAATATTCCACGGGTGCAGGCGCTGGACGTACCAGTCATCGAAAAACTGCCACTTGAGATAGACGGTGACCATCTGCAACACCGACTTGGGATTGGTGGGGTCGCTGGGGCGGACGATGTCGACCTGGGCGGTCCAGCCGCGGATCATCACCTGGCGCACTTCGACGAGCGGCGCGGTGGCGACGTTGTCGGTGCCGGCCGCCGCGCTGGCGTCGGGCAGCTTGATGCCGTGAACCGCGAGGTCGCCGAGCTCTTCCTGCACCTGTGCGTAGCTGCGGGTGTTCGATCCCGGCGGCAACATGAAAACGAACGTCTGCTTCGCCGGCCGGTCGAGCATCACGGCCCGCAGCGCCTTGGCCTGCACGGTGACGACGTCGGTGACGTTGGGATCGTTGCCGGCCACATCGCCCGTCTGCGGCGGGATGTTCACGTAGGTCGAACAGGCGGTGAAGGCGAAGAGAGAAAATGCGAGAAGGGCGATGGCAAGGGTCCTCATGACCGTGAGCTCCTGTGACCGTCGTGGTCGCGGGCATTGTAGCGAAAAGCAGGGCGGGGCAAGCATGCGGTTGTGTACGATGACGCGTGCCGAAAGGGAGTCACCGGAATGTTCGAGCGACGATCTCATCGTCTGTTCGCGGCGATTTGGCTGTGGCTGTGCCTGGTCGCACCAACATTGACCTCGGCGGACGAGTCAAAGTCTGCGTCCAAGCCGGAGCCGGCGCGAGAGCTGGTCATCCGCGCGCAGGGCGGCGAGAAGGCGTGGGACGCCTCGGCCGCGGACGTCGAGAAAGTGCTGCACTCGGCCGCGGCGGAGCTGTGGAAGCATTTCCCGGCGCACAAGCTTCACCCGATCCACGTGCAGCCCAAGGGCGGGCCCATCGTGCTGTTCAAGCGCGGCCCGAAAAGCGAGTACATCGTCCGTCTCGACACCGGCGGCACTTACTGGTCGCAGTACTCGTTTCAGTTCGCCCACGAGTTCACCCACATCCTCTGCGGCTACCGCGAAGGCGACGCGAGCAACCTGTGGTTCGAGGAATCGCTATGCGAGCTCGGCTCGCTGTATGCGCTGCGGCAAATGGCCGAGACATGGAAGACCCAGCCTCCTTACGACCATTGGAAAAGTTACGCGCCGAGGCTTGCCGATTATGCGGCGGACCGCATCAAGGCCGCGGCACTGCCGGAGAAGGCGACGCTCGCGCAGTGGTACGTCGAGCATGCGGCGGCGCTGAAGAAGGACGCGACGCAGCGCGAGCGGAACTCGGTGGTTGCCGGTGCGCTGCTCGATCTATTTGAAAAAACGCCGCAGTCGTGGGAGGCGATTGCGTACGTGAATGCGAAAAAAGGGAAGACCGAGCGGAGCTTCGAGCAGTACCTTGCCGACTGGCACGCGGCCGCGCCGCACGGGCATCGCGCATTCATCAGGGATGTGGCGCAGCGATTCGGCATCAAGTTGTCGGATGCGGCGGCGGCACCCTGAATCTTTCATTTCCCCCAAATCCTGCTAACCTTTCCCGCCCGGCACCCGGCTCCGATGGCCAATCGAGCGTGCCGCGCGAGGTTGTCACCCATGTTTCAAACCGTTCAGCTCGCACCGCCCGATCCGATCCTCGGCATTGGCGAGGCGTTCGCCAAGGACCCCAGCCCGACCAAGATCAACCTGTCCGTCGGCGTCTTCAAGGACGCGGCCGGCAAGACGCCCGTGCTGCCGTCGGTGAAAGAGGCGGAGAAGCGGCTGCTCGCGACGGAGGCGAGCAAGGGCTACATGCCGATCGACGGGTCGCCGGCGTACAACGCGGCGGTGCAGGCGCTGCTCTTCGGCGAGCACGAGGTCGTGACGTCCAAGCGATGCGCCACCAGCCACACGCCCGGCGGCACCGGCGGCCTGCGCGTCGCCGCCGATTACCTGCGCAAGAACCACGGCCCGCTGACGATTTGGATCAGCGACCCGACCTGGAACAATCACGAATCGATCTTTCAGTCGGCCGGGCTGACGGTGAAGACGTATCCGTACTTTGATCCCACGACGAACGGCCTGAACTTTGACGGCCTAATCGCCGCGCTCAAGGGCGCGGCCGCGGGGGACGTGATCCTGTTGCACGGCTGCTGCCACAACCCGACCGGCGTCGACCCGACGCCGGCGCAGTGGCAGACGATCGCGCAGGTGATTGGCGAACGCGGCGTGCTTCCGCTGGTCGACTTTGCTTATCAGGGATTCGCCGTCGGGATCAAAGAGGATGCGGCGTGCCTCGCGGCGCTGCTCGCCAAGTGCAGTGAAATGATCGTGGTGTCGAGCTTCAGCAAGAACTTCGGCCTGTACAACGAAAGGACCGGCGCGTTGACCGTCGTCGCCGCCGATGCCGGTGCGGCCGAGAAGGTGCTCAGCCAGGTGAAGATCGCCATCCGCACCAATTATTCGAATCCCCCGGCCCACGGCGGCCTGATCGTTACCACGATCCTGACCGACCCGGCCCTCAAGGCGCAGTGGCAGAACGAAGTGAAGGAGATGCGGCAGCGCATCCACAAGATGCGCGAGCTCTTCGTCAAGTCGCTGAGCGACCGCGGCGTCAAGCTCGCGCCCACCGGCAACGACTTCATCACCCGGCAGAACGGCATGTTCAGCTTCTCCAACCTGAACAAGGACCAGGTGAAGGCGCTGAAGGAAAAGTTCGCGATCTACATTGTGGGTTCCGGCCGGATCAACGTCGCGGGCATGACCGAGGCGAATATGACGCCGCTGTGTGATGCGGTCGCGTCTGTTGTTCGGTGAAGCGTCCAGTAGAACGCGAAACGTAGAAGCGGCATGATCACCTCCCTTTGATTGATGGAGACCGCACATGTCACCGTGGCCCGCCATTCTCTGCGTTTGTGCACTCTTGATTGGGTGTGATTCGGGAAGTCCGCCACCAACCCAGACGCCAGACACCAAGGCGACAACACCCTCCGGCACAGCTTCTTCGTCCGAAGAGGAGAACTGGTGGCAATTGCCTGACGATTCCCATCTTGAGGTGTTCATCAGTCCGTGGCCGCCCACACAGGGGTCATCTACACTCCGCGTCGAGGTGACGGAAGACGACGGCGAAGAGAAGTTCAGAGGGACCGTTCAATATCGAATCGTGAGTACAAAGGAAAGTGCCGACGCTTGGATTCCGCTGGCATCCGCTGGCAAGAAGGACGGCAACGCCCTATTCAGCGCGCCTGTTGAGCTCAGAGTCGGCACTTATTACGTTCAGTTTCGGGTGAACGAAAAAGACGGTTTTTCGGTTGACCGATTGGACATGAAGATGGATGTGAAGGAGCGCAAGTCTTGACCACGCCGTTTATCTCGTACTTGTGATCGAGCATCATCTTTCCTATCCTTCCCCACCCATGCAACACCAGAACATCCCCAACATCCTTTCCAACCTCGAGGCGCGGATCTTAAACATCCGCGACTCTCTTTAACTACGACAAAAAGCTCGAGCAGCTCAAGGCCTTTGAATCCCGCATGGGCGAGGCCGATTTCTGGAATAATCAGGACGCGGCCAACAAGGTCGTCGCCGAGATGAAGGGGATGCGCGGCCAGGTGGAGCCCGTGCGCAAGGCGGTCGCCGCGCTGGAGGACGCCCGCCTGCTGTGGGACATGGCCGCAGAGGCGAACGATGACGCTTCGCGCGAAGAGGTCGATGCCCAGATCAACGGACTGATCGGGCAGGTCGATAAGGTCGAGATCCTCTCGCTGTTCACAGGCAAGTACGACAGCCGCAATTGTTACCTCTCCGTCTATTCCGGCGAAGGCGGTACGGAGGCCCAGGACTGGGCCGAGATGCTGTCGCGCATGTACATGAAGTTCGGCGAGTCGATGGGCTGGGACCTCGCCGAGGTCGACAAGAACATGGGCGAAGATGCGGGCATCAAGGACATCACGCTCTACATCAAGGGTGCCAACGCCTTCGGCTACCTCTCGACCGAGCGCGGCACGCACCGCCTGGCGCGCGTGTCGCCGTTCAACGCCCAGGGCAAGCGGCAAACCAGCTTCGCCACCGTGGAGATCGTGCCGGAGTTCGATGAGGTCACCAAGCTCGACATCCCCGAGAACGACCTGGAGATCACGCCGTTCGTCCGTGCCAGCGGCCCCGGTGGGCAGAACGTCAACAAGGTCGCCAGCGCCATCCGACTGGTGCACAAGCCAACCAACATCATGGTGGTCTGCTCGGTCTACCGCGACCAGGGCCAGAACAAGAGCCGGGCCATGGCGATCATGCAGGCGAAGCTCGAGCTGCTCGCCGAAGAGAAGCGGGCGAAGGAACTCGACGCGGCCAAGGGCGGCGAGCTGAAGATGGGCTGGGGCACGCAGATCCGTAGCTACGTCATCTACGACAACCGCGTGAAGGACACCCGCACCGGCTACGAAGTCGGCAACCCGCAGCGCGTGCTCGATGGCGACCTGATGGGCTTCATCAACGCGGAGCTTCAGCGTCGCGCCAAGGAGCGCGGGGCGAAGACGGCGTAGTACCAGCGAGCCGGGCCGTGCCGGCCCGTCGGCTGCGTCAACGTCCGCGCCTGTTGATCCAATTGAACAGCAAGCTGCCCACCAGCGAAATCGCCGGGAACACCGCGATCCAGAACAAGCCCGTCACCAGCCAGTTGAGTTGAAACCACCAGCCGACGCCGACGATCAGCAGCAGCAGGCCGATCCCCGCCGCGACGATCATCAGGCAGCCGATCGCCTGCCCGCGCTGCGGGTCCGGCTGCTTCGCTGGCGCCTTCAGCGCGTAGAGAATCCCGAGCAGGTAGCACCCGAAGAGCACGGCGGCGACCAGCGCCATGGTGGGCAGTGGAAACATCTACCTTAGATGTCGGCTGCACGCGGACGCGGGCTGCACGGGCTCTCATGGTCGGCTGCCCGCTGATTCAACCCCTCCCCCCGTTGCATCCGATAACAGGTATCAAGGGATGCTCCATTCTCACCGGGACATCGGTCCACGCTGGCTGTGAACATGACGGAGGCCGACGACAATCCCGCTGCCGCGCCGCCCGCTCCGCCGTCGGAGAAGGGGTGGTCGCAGGTCTGGCAGTTGCCCGTGCTGCTCGTGGGTCTGGGACTTTTCATTCTCGCGGTCTACTCGATTGTTCCATCCGAGGCCAAGGATGATTTTCCCGCCGCGCTCGACTCCGTCGCGGCGACGATCATGGCCGAGGACACGGCAACTGCGCAGAAACTTCTCGAGGAACTCCAGCCGCAAATGACACGGGCCACGCAGTCCGATCAGGCCCGCCACGAGGAGCTCTGGGGCGATCTGGTGTTCACGCAGCAAAAGATTCGCGGCGTCGAAGCCGCCGTCGATCACGAGTTGATGCTCGGGTATTACCGGCAATCCACCGATCTCGGCCGGCCGCCGGACGACGCCCGGCTTCAACGCATGGCTGAATCGCTGGTCGCGCTGGGGCGCGAGGAGCAGGCGCTCGACGTGCTCAACCGCCTGCGCGATGCCGTCCCGCAGCGGCGCTACGGCGTCATCCGCAAGCTCATCGAGAAGCGACTCGCGACGCCCGATTTTGACCCCGTTCCCGTCGAAAAGCTTCTCTCACGCTTCCTGGAGGAAAGCGCGCTCGAGCCCGACAAAGCAAAGCAGCGCGAGGCCGAGATCTGGGGCTTCACGCAGAAAATGGAGCTTCTCTCCAACGCCGGCGGCCACGCGGCCGTCATTGACGCCATCGAGCGCAAGTCGATCTCCCTGATGGATCGCGGCGGCGACAAGGACCTGGGCCCGCTCGAAGTCCTGCGCGGCAAAGCGTACCTGCACACCGGCAAATTCAAGGTCGCCGCCGACGTGTTCCGCGAGGCGATGCGGCGACTTCCGGCCGGTCATGCGTTGAACGCCGACGCATTGGTTGGCTTGGGGCAGATCGAGCTGTCGCAGAGCGACGATGTGCGCCCCGCGCTCCAGTATTTCAAGCAGGCGATGGAGAACTTTCAGTCGCAAAGCGGCGACTTGGCCAGCTCGCCCTACCTGGAAGCCCTGCTCGGTCGGGCCGATTGCGAAGCGCGGACCGGGCAGCACGCCGAGGCATTGCAGTATCTGACGCAGGCCGTGAAAGTGTTGACCGACAGCCGCAAGCCGCCCAAGGCGAAGAGTGACCGGCTGATCGATATCGCCCTCACACACCATGTCGCAGCCACCGACCAGGAGCAGCATGAGATCGCCCTGGCGTATCTCTCGGCGCTGACGCCGCTGCACGGCGAGTCGATCCCGCCGAACTGGTGGGTGCTTTTCGCGGCGACGCACGATCGGATCGCGGTGAAGATGCTGCGCGACGCCGGTCTGCCGCTGCCAATGGACGGCCCGTCGCCCGGCGGCGGCGCGATCGACGCGGAGAAAACCGCGGCCGCGCCTAGAGCCGCCGAGGCGATCCGCCTGATCCGTCAGGAAGCCGCTCGCCACTTCGAACGAGCCGGTGATTCTTATGGAAAACACGCCGCCGGCGTCAAAGCCGACGATCCGAAAGCCGCCGCCGACAGCCTCTGGGCCGCGGCCGCCGCTTACGACAACGCGTTCCAGTGGAAACAGGCGGTTCGCGCCTACGAGAGCTTCATCGACCTCGGCGCGATCGACCCGCGCTCCGTCGACGCCGTGCACCGCATCGGCATCGCCCACCTGGCGGACAAGAAGTACGCCTTGGCCGCGGAGCAATTCGAGTCGCTGCGCAAGAGCCACCCGACGCACAAGGCGACGCTGATGAGCCTCGTGCCGCTCTCGTCGGCGCTGATGGCGCTCAGCAAGTTCGATGAGGCGGCCAAGGTGCTGACCGAGGTCGTGATCAATCACCCGGCCATCACGCCCGAGAGCGACGAGTACCGCGACGCCCTGATCTCCCTCGGCCGGCTGTATCACCAGCGCAAGGACTTCGAGAACGCGATCCAGCGGCTGACGATGGCGGTCGACCGCTACGGCGAGACCCGGGCCGGCGCCACGCTCCGCTTCCTGCTCGCCGAGTCCTACCGCCAGTCTATCCCGATGATCGACAAGTCGCTCGAGGAGCCGCTGCCGCAATCCAAGACCCGCGAGTATCAGGCGGAGCGCGTCCGCCGGCTGGAGCAGGCGCTCATCCTCCACAGCCAGGTGGTGACGCAGCTCGGCGAGATCGAGGAGCAAAAGCTGCCGCCGATCGAGCTGCTCTACTTCCGAAATGCCTATTTTTACCGGGCGGATTGCGCCTTCGACCTCAAGCGGTTCGAGCAGGCGATCGAGCTGTACGACGCGGCGGCGCGGCGCTGGCGCGATCATCCTTCGTCGCTGGTGGCGCTCGTCCAGATGGTCAACGCCTACGCCGAACTCGGGCAGCACCAGAACGCCCGGGCCGTGAACCTCCGAGCCCGCGACCACCTCCGCCGCATCCCGGAAGAGGCCTTCAACGACCCGAGCCTGCCCATGACCCGTAAGCACTGGCAGGACTGGCTGCACTGGAGCAGCAAGCTCGATCTCTTCGACCCGCAGGCGAGCGCGGACCCGAAGTGATCGCCCGGGCTCGGCGCGGCTGCCGATAAAAACTGCACTTGAATTGCTGGCTGGACGATAGGTGTAATGCATCGGCAGCCGAGCGCACGGACGCGCCGGCGGTCAGTGTGGTGGCGTTGCGTGGCCACCCAAACGCAAGAAGGGTCACGGATGACCAATTTTTCGCTACCCAATGCGCGGGCGCCGGCCCCGGCCGAGCGTGATGACGAGAGTCACGCCGCCCCCGGCAACGACGGCGACGCGCTGGTCGCTTCCCTTCAGCGGCAGCTCGGGCTTTACGAACAGCTCAATGCGCTCTCGCCCCGCCAGGCCGCGCTCGTCAGCGGAAACGATGGCAACCAACTGCTCGCGCTGCTCTCGCAGCGGCAGGCCATCATCGATCAACTCCAGAATCTGCACGGGGAATTTGAAAATCTGCGCCTGGCAGCTCGGCTTCTCTCCGCTTCACAGCGCCGCGACGCCGCCGAGCTGCACGAGTTGATCGCCGCGATCCGGGCCCGCATCCTCGAGCAGGACGAGCGCGATCGCGCCGCCCTGCGCGACGCGAAGGCCCAGGTGGGTGCCGAGCTTCGCAAGCTTTCGCATGTCAACAAGGCCGCGAAGGCGTATGGCAATGCGGGTTCGGGCGATGCCGTCGCCGCGCCGATGACCAGTCGATTCACCGACCGCGAGGGATGATGGTTGAGGCTGTTGTGCATCCTGACGTGATGACTCCATTGCCGCCGCCGACGGCCTCGCAATCGCAGTCTGTCGCCGCGCCTTCGCGGCTCGACGACCTCGCGCACATCATCCGTTCCTACACCGAGGTGACCGACAAGCTTCAGCGGAGCCACGAGGCGCTGCACGAGGAAGTGGCCCGGCTCCAGCGCGAACTTTCCGGCGCCAACGCCCAGTTGCAGCGAAGCAGGCGGCTGGCCGCGCTGGGCGAAATGGCGGCGGGCATCGCCCACGAGATCCGCAATCCCCTGGCGGCCATCCAGCTTTATGCCGGCATGTTGACCGAGGACCTATCCGCATTCCGCAGCGGCCCGGTGATGCCGGACATGGCGCCGCAGGTCGAGACCGCCGCGAAGATCGCCTCCGCCGTGCGCGGGCTCAACGGCATCGTCTGCGATGTGCTCGCCTTCTCGCGCGAGATGAAGCCGCGACTGGGTGAAGTCGAGGCGTCGCTCCTCTTCGATCGCGCCGTGGAGGTGAATCGTCCGGCGATCGAGGCGGCCAACATTGTCGTTCGTCGGCAGGACCGCCTGCGTCGCCGCGGCCGGCTGGTGGCCCGCGTCGACGCTGAGATCTTCGTCGCCGCGCTGGTCAACCTGATCCGCAACGCCGCCGACGCGATGACCGGCGAAGGCAGCCAGACCGCCAAGCGCGTGCTCGTGCTCGATGCGCTTCGCGAGGATGAGCAGTTGGTCTTCAGCGTTCGCGACAGCGGGCCGGGCATCGCCGATGCCGATATCGACCGCATTTTCAACCCGTTCTTCACCACGCGCAGCACCGGCACCGGCCTGGGCCTCGCGATCGTCCACCGCATCGTCGACGCCCACGGCGGCTCGATCGTCGCCTTCAACGACGGCGGCGCGGTGTTCGAGGTACGCGTCCCGGCCGTGCCCGCAGCCGCACGAGCCAAGCCTGATCAGACCCATTCGCTCGCACAACGACAGTTCGAGCCCTGCCTCGGGAGTCCCGCATGAGCACCAAGGTTCTCGTGGTCGATGACAAGCAGATGATGCGCGACAGCGTCGGCTCGACGCTCCAGCGCGCCGGCTATCTCGTGGTCACCGCCGGCGACGGCGCGACCGCGCTGACGCACATCGCCCGCCACCGGCCCGCCGCCGTGATCACCGACCTGAAGATGCCCGAGATGGACGGACTCGAATTGCTCGGCAGGATCCGGCAGGCCGACCCGCAGTTGCCCGTCGTGCTCATGACCGCCTTCGGTTCCGTGAACGACGCGGTGCAGGCCATGAAGCTCGGCGCCTTCGACTTCATCCAGAAGCCGTTCGAAGGCGACCAGCTCGTGCTGACCATGCGCCGCGCCGTCGAGCACTACCAGCTCGTGCAGGAGAATGAGGCGCTCAAGACCAACGTCGAGCCGCAGGTGCAGAGCCCGAACCTCGTCGGCGCGACGCCGGTGATGCGGCAGCTCGCCCAGCAGATCCAGCAGATCGCCCGCAGCGGCCACGCGACCGTGCTCATCAACGGCGAGTCCGGCACCGGCAAGGAGGTCGTCGCCCGCACCATCCACGCCCACAGCCCGCGCCGCGGCCGCGTCATGCTCTGCGTCAACTGTGCCGCCCTCTCGAGCAGCCTGCTCGAGAGCGAGCTCTTCGGCCACGAGAAGGGCGCCTTCACCGGCGCCGATCAGCTCCGCAAGGGCCGCTTCGAGCTCGCCGACGGCGGCACCATCCTGCTCGATGAGATCAGTGAAATCAGCCCTGTTTTGCAGGCGAAACTGCTCCGCGTGCTCCAAGAGCGTTCCTTCGAGCGCGTCGGCTCCAGCACCACCATGGAAGTCGACGTGCGGGTGATCGCCACCACCAATCGCGACCTCCGGCAGTCCGTCGCCGATGGCACCTTCCGTCAGGACCTTTACTACCGGCTCAACGTGCTGCCAATCTCGCTGCCCGCGCTGCGCGACCGCGCCGAGGACATCGCGCTGTTGACCGAGCACTTTTTCGCGCGACTCGCCCTGCGCGAAGGGCGCGAGGCGACGCGCTTCGACTCGGCGGCTCTGAACCTGCTCCAACAGTACCCGTGGCCCGGCAACGTGCGCGAGCTGGAGAACATCTGCGAGCGCGCCAGCGTGCTGGCGCGCGGCAGCGTGATCGGGGGGGACATCATCGAGCCGTGGCTTTCGGTGCCGGCCGCGCAGTCCGCGTCGCCACCGACTGCCCCGAACGGCACAATGAAGTTCAGCGGGGGAATGACCGGCGGCGCGACGATCCCCTATTTCTCGCCGGCCGTCTCGTCGTATAACGCCGGCGGTGTCGCCACGCTCTCGCCGCCGCGCCGCCTCGAAGACACCGAACGCGAGCAGATCCTGGTCACGCTCCAGCAGTTCCAGGGCAACCGTGTCCGCACGGCGCGGGCGCTGGGCATCGGCCTGCGAACGCTGGGGCTCAAGCTGAAGAAATGGAAGGAACTCAAACTGGTCGCGGAGACCGTGTGAGCGCAGCGGCTGCGCGATGGGATGCGCAACGGATGCGCGTGAGCAAGCGGGATGCCGGCGGTTGGAGATTTATTTGTAGTGCTCGATCACCGGCTTCGTTGGCGAGTCAGGCGTAAGACCGTCGAACCGGATTTGATGGCACCGCACTTGCTCGCATCATGAGTTGGCCGGCGAATCGCGGAGCGAAACATGATCACCGGAATCTTCGATCAGGGAGCGCTGCCCGCACTGGAGCGGATGGTCCAGTTCACCGAGGCCCGCCATCGGGTGCTGACAAACAACATCGCAAACCTCGGCAACCCATACTTCAAGGCCTCCGACCTCAACCCCGAATCGTTCCAGGCCGCGCTGTCCGATGCGATCGAACGTCGCCGCAACTCCGCGGTGCCGTCCGCGGGTCCGCTGGAGATCGCTGACACCGCCGAGATCGAGTTTAGCCCCTGCGGGCTTCAGGCGAAGCCGCGTGAGATTCATGAATCGATCCTCATGCACGACCAGAGCAACGTCGACCTCGAACGCAACATGCAGCGTCTCGCCGAGAACACGCTGGCGCACAACGCGGCCATCGAACTGGTTCGTAACCAATTTTCGTTGATCGAGAGCGCGATCCGGGAGAGGCCATAAGAGCGTTTTGATCCATCACCCATCAGCCAGCAGCCATAAAGGTTGAGCATCCCATGTTCGGTTCACTCGACATCTCGACCTCCGCTCTCATTGCCCAGCGCACGCGCACGCAGGTGATCGCCGCGAACGTGGCGGGGCGCGACTCGATCGTCGATGCCCAGGGCAACTACGCCCCGTTCCGCAGGCGCATCGCCGTCTTCGCCGAAGGCGATCCGGCGACGGGCCGTGGCGAAGGCGTACACGTGCGCGAGATCGCGCTGGATCAATCGGAGTTCCGCAAGGTGTATGAGCCGGGCAATAAGTTCGCTGACAAACAGGGGTACGTGTCGTACCCGAACGTCGATCCCGCGATCGAGATGGTCAACATGCTCGAGGCTACGCGGGCTTACGAAGCGAACATCACCGCGGCCGAGGCGACGAAATCGATGATCCAGAGCAGCCTGCGATTGTTGGCGTGATGACGCATTGTTCGAAGCATTCGAAGGTTTCCCATGACCGACCCCCTTGGCCTGATCAACTGCATGCGTGGCCCCGCCGGGGTGCCGCGGCCGCCGCTGGCGCCGACCGCGGAACCCGGCGCGCCCAGTTTCAAGGATGTTCTCATGCAGAACATCGAGCAGGTCAACAAGCTCCAGCAGGACGCCGCCGGCGCGATCGAAGACCTGACGACCGGCAAGCGCGACGACGTGGCCACCGTGCTCATGGCGAAGCAGAAGGCCGACATGGCGTTTCAACTGCTGCAACAGGTACGAAACAAGCTAGTGGATGCGTATGAAGAGATTAAACAGATGAGAGTGTGATGCTGGCCGATGTCATGGATGACACGGCCCCGTTTGGTTCATAGCTCCTGGGTTAGAGCTTCTTCGGCATGGAGGCCGAGACATGGAATTTCTCAAGCGATACTGGTCGCAGATCCGCGTGCAGTCGGCGCAGATGCCGGCCAACACGCGATTGCTCATCGGGTCGCTCGTCATCATTCTGCTCCTCGTCGGCTACCTCGTGCTGCAATACACGGGCAAGCCGCAGATGGTGCCCATCACGTCCTTTGCCGGGGAGCGGCAGGAGGAAGTCGCGGCCAACCTCCGGCAACGCGGCATCGACGTGGTGGTCGAGAACGGCCAGATGCTCGTCCCCTACGAGCAGCGCATTGATGCCCTTGCCGCGATGGAATCATCCGGCCTGCTGGCACCGGACACCTCTAAAGCCTTCGACGACGCCATCTTCAAGAGCTCGCCCTGGGACCCCAGCGCCAAGACGAGCATGGCTTTCCTGCAGGCGAAGCAGAAGTTTCTCGCCCAGGTCATCACCAAGATGAAGGGCGTGCGCGGGGCGGACGTGGTGATCTCGATGCCGCAGCAGGTCGGCTTCGGGCGGTCTCACATCAAGCCCAGCGCGTCGGTGAGCGTGGTGATGCAGAGCGGCCGGATGAACAAGCAGCTCGTCGAGGCGATCGCGAGCCTGGTGAGCGGCGCGGTCGCCGAGATGTCGCCGCGCGAAGTGGTGGTGATCGACGCGGTTGATGGCCGGGCCCATCGTGTCGGCGATCCCGAGGAGATGAACACCGATCAGCTCATGGCCAACATCGTGCTGATCGAGGGCCGGTATCACCAGAAGATCAGCGACCTGCTTCAGTACATCCCGGGCGTGATCGTGGCGGTCTCCGTGCGGACCGACACGGTGCAGCACCAGGACATCCGGGAGTGGAAATACAGCCCGAACGAAGCGCTGAAGAAAGAAAGGACGCGCACCAGCGAGACGACCGATGTGCGCAGCGGCGGTGAATCCGGCTTGCGATCGAACGTCGGCGCGGACATTGTCGCCGGCGGCAACAAGACGGGGAGCAGCACAAAAACCGAGGAAATCGAGACGGAATTCGGCCCGCGGGAGCTGACGAGCGAGGCGCGGATCAAGAAGACCGGTCAGATGGCGCAGGACGTGAACGTGACGGTGAACGTGCCGCGCAGCTTTTTCGTAAGCCTGTTCAAGAGCAGCAAACCTGCCGACACGGCCGACCCGGACGACGCGGCGCTGCAGCCGCTCGTCGATGCCCACCTCGCCGCCATCAAGAAGCAGGTCGAGCCGCTGATCAAAACGGAAGTCGGGCCCGGCTCGGTGACAACGCACATGATTCTCGACGTTGGCGCCATCCTCGCGATGACTGACGGGTCGGGTGGCGCGGTCGGTGCCGGCGGGGTGATGTCGGTCGTTTCCGCCGAATGGTTCCAGCCGGCGATGCTCGGCACGCTGGCGCTCTTCAGCCTCGGCCTCATGTTCTTCATGGTCCGCAAGGCCACCCGCATCGCGCCGATCCCGACCGCCGCCGAGCTTGCCGGCATCCCGCCGCAGATCACGCCGGATGACGACCTGCTCGGCGAGGTCACCGAGCACGAGCAGGCGATGGCGGGTGTCGAACTCGCCGAGGAAGAGGTGCAGGTCCGCAAGGTCGCGCAGCAGATCGACGAGCTGGTCTCGGAATACCCCGCCGAAGCGGCGACACTCTTTAAACGCTGGGTCCGCGCTGAGGAAAGCTGAACCCAATGCCCATCGGACGCAATCTCAAACTCGACGACGGCACCGCGCTCACCGGCCTGACCAAGGCGGCGGTGCTGCTGCTCTCGATCGATCAGCAGGCGGCGGCGTCGATCCTCCGCGAGCTCGACACCCGCACCGTCGAAGAGGTGACGCGCGAGCTGGCGAGCCTAGGCGACGTGCCGGTGACGATCCGCAACAAGGTCCTCAACGAGTTCTACGCGCAGGCGGCGGCGCAGGCCTGGGTGAACGAGGGCGGCCTCGATTATGCCCGGAATCTGCTTGGAAAAAGCCTCGACCCGAAGGAGGCCGACCGCATCCTCCAGCAGATCAGCCAGCAGGTGCGCAAGACGCCGTTCGCATTCCTTCAGAAGGCGGAGACGGAGAACCTGCTGACCTTCATTCAGGACGAGCACCCGCAGACCATCGCCTTGATCGTCAGCCACCTTCCGTTCCACAAGGCCAGCGAGATCCTCGCGGGCCTCGCGGGGCCGAAGCAGATCGAGGTCGTCAAGCGGGTCGCGAACATGGAGCAGACCAACCCCGAGGTCATCGCCGAGGTCGAGCGCGGCCTCGAGGCCCGGCTCTCCAATCTGCTCACGCAATCGTTTGAGAAGATCGGCGGCGTCGAGACGGTCGCGGAGGTCCTCAACCTCGTCGATCGCTCCACGGAGAAGGGCATCATGGAAGGGCTCGAAGCGGAGGCGCCGGAGCTTGTCGAGCAGATCCGCCGGCTGATGTTCGTGTTCGAGGACATCAAGCTGGTCGACGACAAGGGCATCCAGGCCGTGCTCAAGGAAGTCGAGAACGACGAGCTCTCGCTGGCGCTCAAGACGGCGAGCGAAGGCCTCAAGGAAAAGATCTTCTCCAACATGTCGGCCCGCGCGGCGGCCATGATCAAAGAGGACATGGAATACATGGGTCCCGTTCGGGTGTCGGACGTCGAATCGGCGCAGCAGCGGATCGTGGATGTGGTGCGGCGATTAGAGGATGCCGGCGAGATCATCATCAGCGGCCGCGGTGGCGCGGGCGAGATGGTGGCGTAAGAGAGTTCAGCGTCGCACATGGCCATTATCAAGAACCAGTTCGCCGGCGGATTCGTCAAGGACGCGATCGTCCTGGACATGGCCGACCTGCGCCGTCAGGCGGACCGCATGCGTGACGCGGCCCGGCAGGAAGCGGACCGCATCATCGCTGACGCCAAGGCGCGGGCGGCCGAGCTAATGAGAACGGCTGAAATCGAGGCCAAAACGCGCGGCCTCGAACAGGGCACGCAGCAGGGAATCGATCAGGGCAAACGCAGCGGCCACGCCGAGGCGCTCGCGAAGTCGCAGGCCCAGCTGCAGCAGCTTCAGCAGGGCTGGCTCGCCGCCGCACAGACATGGGACGGGCAGCGGGCCGCGATGGACCGCGATGCTCGGCAGGCGATCCTCGAGCTGGGCCTGCTCTTCGCGCGGAAGGTGGTGCATCGCGCCATCGATGTCGGTGCCCGCATCGTCGTCGAGCAGGTGGCCGAGGCTTTGCGATACGTCATGCGGCCGACGGATGTGACGATCGCCATTGATCCCGCCGACCGGCCCGTGCTCGAAGAGGCGATGCCGCAACTCGCCGTCGGGCTGCCGAACCTGACGCACGTTCGGCTGGTGGACGATGAGAAGATCGGCCGCGGTGGTTGCGTTGTCACTTATGGACAGGGCCGCATCGACGCGACCGTGGAAACACAGCTCCGACGGCTGGTTGAACTGCTGCTGCCAAGCTCGAAAGATCAGGCCATCGTTTCCTCATCTTCGGACGCCATCTGACGGCGAACGCATCGCCCATGTTCCCTCATGGCTCTCTTCACCGAACAACTTGCGATGATCGCGGCGGCTTCGGCGATCGAATTGAGCGGCACGGTCGCCGAGGCGCGGGGCCTCGCCGTGCGGGTTGCCGACCTGCCCGCGCCGGTGGGGGCATCGGTCACGATCGAGTGCGAGAACGGCTCGCAGCACGGCGAGCTCGTCGGCGAAGTGGTTGGGTTCGATCGCGAGCACACGGTGGTGATGCCGCTGGGACCGATGTTGGGCGTTCGTCGGGGCGATCGCGTCCGGGCGGGGCATACGCGGCAATTTGTGCGTGCCGGCGAATCGATGCTCGGCCGCGTGGTGGACGCGATGTGCCGCCCGATTGACGGCAAGGGGCCGCTGCTCGACACGACGCCGCGCCCACTGCACCCTAAGCCCGTCGACCCGATGGACCGCCCGCCCATCGATCAGCCGCTGGCGACCGGCGTGCGCGCCATCGATGCACTCTTGAGCGTCGGCCAGGGGCAGCGCCTCGGTGTGTTCGCGTCACCCGGCCTCGGCAAGAGCACGCTGCTGGCGACGATGGCGAGGCACACCGCCGCCGACGTGACCGTGATCGCCATGGTCGGCGAGCGCGGCCGCGAGGTGCGCGACTTCATCGACAACTCGCTCGGCGACGAAGGCCTTAGCCGCAGCGTCGTCGTCTGCGCCACCAGTGACGAGCCCGCGCTACTCCGCATCCGCGCCGCCACCGCCGCGTGTTCCATTGCGGAACATTTTCGCGACCAGGGTTTGAACGTGCTGCTGCTGATGGACTCGGTGACACGTCTCTGCCAGGCGCAGCGACAAGTCGGTCTCGCCGCCGGTGAGCCGCCGGCGACGCGCGGTTTCCCGCCAAGCGTCTTCTCGCTGTTGCCCATGGTGCTCGAGCGCTGCGGCCGGACGTCGCGCGGGTCGATCACCGGTTTCTTCGCGGTGCTCGTCGAGGGTGACGAGCTCACCGACCCGGTCAGCGACGCGACGCGCGGCATTCTCGACGGCCATATCCAACTCAGTCACGACCTCGCCCGTCGTGGGCATTACCCGGCGATCGATGTGCTCACCTCGGTCAGCCGCGTCGCCGACGCGGTGACGACGCCGGAGCATCAGGCCGCTCGGCGCGAGGTGATCAAGTTGCTCGACAGCTACACGCAGGTGGAGGACCTGTTGAATATCGGAGCGTATCCGGCGGGGAGCAACCCGGAGTTCGACATGGCCATCGCGTGCAAGCCGGCGATCGAGCAGTTGCTGCGGCAGGGGCGCGGCGAGGTGCGCGGGAAGGCCAGCTTCGATTACTCGCGCAAGCTCCTCCTGGCGCTGACGAGTTCTTTCAACGAGGCCCGCAAGAAGCTCGCGGGCAAGCCCCGCCCGCAGGCCGGGCCACGAATCGGTGGCTGAGGCGACGCACGGCACGACGGTTGCTCATGATCAATCGCTCCGCCGAACTGGCCCGGATCAAGGCCTTTTGCCGATATCAGAGAGCGAGGAACCACGAACATGGTTGAATTCCTTTTCAAGCTCGAAACGGTGCTTCAGCAGCGTCGCAACATCGAAGACCAGCGGCAGCGCGACCTCGCCAAGGTGCTGCGGCAGCGCATGATCCTGCTCGATCAACTGAAGGCGACGCAGGGCACCATCTCGCAGAGCAAGGGCGACCTGCGCAGCGGGCTGATCGGCCGCGTCGACATGGACCGCGTCGCCGGCTTCGCGCGGTACAGCGGACAGGCCACCGCCAGGGCCCACGCGATCGTCGCGAAGCTCGCGACCGTCGAGCGGCAGGCGGAGGCCGCCCGCGCTGTGCTCCTCGAAGCGACCAGGGCCCGCAAGGCCATCGAACGGCTGCGCGACAAGCAGTTCCGCAAGTGGAAGACCGAGCAGTCGCGCCGCGAAGCCGCGATGCTCGACGAGATCGGCGTGGGGCAGTACGCGTTCCGTCTGGTGACCGGACCGGCGGCGTGAGCCAGAAGGAGTCAGAATCATGAGATCCCTCTGGACCGCGATTTCGATCGTGCTGCTGATCAATGCGATGGCGCTCGCCGGGTTCGGCGTCTGGCTCCATGCCGACGGGCGCTTGAGCCGCGAGCGCATCGAGCACGTGGTCGAGCTCTTTTCGATGACGACCGCCGAGGAAGTCGCGGCGAAGGAGAAGGACGACCTCAAGAAGCAGCGAGACGATGAAGTCGCCCGTGAAGCGGCGCGGCTGGAGCGCGTCGCGGATGGACCTGCGCAGCTCGCGCAAAAGATCGCAGAGGACCAGGAGAAGGATGAGATTGCGCTACAGCGTCTCGAGCGTTTGAAACGCGACATCCAGGACCTTCAGCGGACGAATGAGCTGGCACGTCGGTTGCTCACGGAAGAGCGTGCCAAGCTTGAATCAGACCGCAAGGCATTCACCGAAGCGCTCGCCGCCGAGCAGACGAAGCGCGACAGCGAGGACTTCCAGCAGGCGGTGAAGATGTACGAGCAACTGCGGGCCAAGCAGGCCAAGGAAATGTTTCAGCAGTTGATGACGCAGAGCAAGACGGACCAGGTGCTGGATTACCTGGCGGCGATGCAGATTCGCAAGGCGGCCGCGGTTTTGAAGGAGTTCAAGACCGCGCCGGAAGTCGCGCAGGCGACCGAACTGGTCCAGCGGCTGCGCGAGCGGGGCGTGAATGTCAGCGCCGACGCGAAGCCCAGCGGACCCTCTGGTGATGACTCATGAATGTGACTCCGCACGCTCCGGCCGTCCTTCCCGCGCCCCGCGCCGATCATTCCACTTCTTCAAGTCGCGGCGGCAATCCAAGACATGATGTGGCCCCTTTCGAGCACACGCTGACGCAGCGCCAGCGCGCGGCCCGTTCGCGCGAGCGCTGGGAAACGGAAAAACTGCCGGAGCCGGCCCCGCGAAAGAAGTCGACGAAGGAAGCGAAGAACAGCGAACCGACGGCGGAGAATGTGCATGCGCAGGAGTCGGCTGTCAATCGCGCCACGTCCACGAGAGACGGTGGTGAGGCTTCGTCGGTGGATCCTGCGGCCGATGGAGCCAACATTGACCCCGCCGACGACGAGTCAGCCGCATCAAGTGAGACTGATGAGCTGAACGGCAATAATGCCGCGCGCACCGATGAATCCGCGGCCCAGCGGGCGGTCACGACCGGCGTCGTTCAAGTGGTCCAAACGGCGCCTCCCCCCGTGCAGGTGGCCGCCGCCTCAGTGGCGACGACTGCCGGCCGAGCGGGCGGGCCGGCGGCAACCGCGAAACCAGGTGTCACCCTGCCCGCAAGTCATACCGACGCGGAGGGCGTATTGCAGGGCACGGCATCGAGTGATGCATCGAGCGCTGCTTCGTCGGTGGCGCCCATCGTCGCGGCCGAGTCCACCGCCGGCACGGGTTCTTACACGCAGAAGCCGGCAGCGCCGATGATCGACGCCGGCGCTCCAATGGCCGGCGGGGCCGCCTCCGGCGGAATGGAAACTGCCTCGCTCCAGGCAGCGCCGCCGCCGGCGATTGCGTCGGCTCCGGGCAGCGAGGCAGTTGCTGCGCAGTTCGCGCAAACACGGGCCGGTGATGATTCGGCCTTGCGCGACGATGTGAACCTCGGGCGTGTGGTTCGCGGGTTGACCAGCGCGATCAATCAACGCGGCGGCTCGGTGACGCTGCGGCTTACGCCGCCGGAATTGGGGGCCGTGCGGATCGAGATGACGGTGCGCGATGGCGTCGTCAACGCGAGGTTTACCGCCGCGACCGAATCGGTACGTCACTTGCTCATGGATCAGATGGGGCACCTGCGCAGCGCCCTCGACCGCCAGGGATTGTCGGTGGAGCGCATCGAAGTGCAGATGTTGCCGCAGCAGCCGGCGACCGGTGGATTTGACCGGCAGATGGATGATGCCGGACGAGAAGGCCGCAGCGCCGGCGAGTACACCCGGCAGGGCGGCGGGCGGCGCGACGGTGAGGCGGCGAAGCGCGATGGACGCGGCGCCGATTCGTTTGAGCAGGCGATGGCCGGCGCGGCCGAGTGATCAACACGGTTCATAAGGAAACAACCATGTTGGCAGGAAGCATCAGCGGCGTGGGTTCTTCGATCGCCAAGTCGTCCGGCAGCACCGGCTTCGCGGAGCTCGACTCCGCGGAGTTCATGAAGATCCTGCTGTCGGAGTTGAGCAATCAGGACCCCTTCAAGCCGCAGGATTCCGGGGCACTGCTCGAACAGCTCAGCAGCCTGCGAAACATCGAGAGCCAGATCTCGCTTCAGAAGCAGCTTGAAAGCCTGGTCCTTCAGAATGGTTTGGCGTCGGCGGCGGGGATGATCGGTAAGGAAGTCGAGGGCATCGATGCGGCGAACGACGACGTTGCCGGCGTCGTCACCAGCGTGCGCGTCGAGCACGGCAAGGCGATCCTCGAACTGTCCAGCGGCAAGGCGCTGGCGATCGAGCGCGTGACCGCCATCAAGGAAGCGAACGAATAACCGTGTCGAACGCCGTTGAACTATTGCGAATGCTCGAACCGGCGGTGCGCCCCGGCGGATTGCCCGGTCCCGCCCGCGCCGGGGCATCGCCGATTGAGGCGCGCAGCTTCGAGTCGTTGCTCGAGGAGGCGAAGAACGCCGCTGCCGCAACCGAACCGGTGTCGGATGCTGCGAAGTCGATGAGCCATGCCGACCCCTTGAGAGCATTATCACGCGTTGATCTCATCGACAATGCCGCGCTGCTTCGAATCATCGGCGCCGCCGACGCTGCGGCCGCTCCGCCCACCGGCACTGAACTCTGACTCCTGACCTCTTGACTGCTGCCCCCTGACTCCCGATTCCCGACCTTGGAGAACTCGCATGGGACTGACCACCGCCATGTTCACCAGCCTCAGCGGCATGGTGACCAACTCGCAGGCCATCCAGGTGGCCGGCGACAATATCGCCAACGTCAACACCACCGGATTCAAGGGCAGCCGCGCCGATTTTCAGACGCAGATCACGCAGATCCTCCGCAACGCGTCAGGCCCATCCGCCAACTCCGGCGGCACCAACCCGACGCAACTCGGCCTCGGTGTCAGCTTCGGCGCCGTCACACGCAACTTCGCTAACGGCTCCGTGCAGGCGACTGGCGTCAACACCGAACTCGCTATCGAGGGACAGGGCTTTTTCGTCCTCGACTTCAACGGCTCGCAGCGGTACACCCGGGCCGGCAACTTCCAGCTTGACCGCGATTTCAACCTGGTGAATCCCGGCGGCGGCCGCGTGCAGGGCTTTGGCGTCGACGAGCAGTTCAACGTCATCGACGGAACGCTCGCCAACATCCAGGTCCCGCTGGGCACCTCGACGCTGGCGGAGGCGACGGAGAATGTGGCCTTCGCCGGCAACCTCAATGCCGGCGGCGAGGTCGCCACGCGGGGCTCGATCACGACCGCCGCCGCGATCTTCACCGACGCGGCCGGCACCATCCCCGCCACCGCCGCCGACCTTCTCACGGCGCTCTTCAATAGCGGCGGCACGCCCATGTTCGCCACCGGCGACATCATCACGGTCCAGAACGTCACCCGCGGCGATGCCGCCATGCCGACCAAGACATTCGAGGTCGCAGCCGCCGTCACCGGCGCCGCCGACGACGCGGGCACCACGCTCCAGGATTTCATGAGCTTCCTCGAAGAGATTCTCGGCATCGACACCAGCACCTCCGGCGGCATCACCATGTCGGCCGCGGGCGAACTCATCATTACCGGCAACACCGGCACCGCCAACGACCTGCAGGTCGAGAGCGCCGACATCATCGTCAACGCCGGCGGCGTCAATCCGGTCGCGCCCTTCGCGCAGACAAAGACGCAGGACGCCGACGGCGAGTCGGTGCGCACGACCTTCTTCGGCTTCGACAGCATCGGCAACGAGGTCCAGCTCGACATCACCGCCGTCCTCGAGTCGAAAGACAATGCCGGCACCAACTGGCGGTTTTACGTGCAGAGCGAGGACGATTCCGACCTCTCGCGCGTGCTCGGCAACGGCACGCTCGAGTTCGACACCAACGGCCAATTGCTCACCGCTTCCAACGCCACGATTCAGATCGACCGCGCCGGCACCGGTGCCTTCACGCCGCAGCAGATCACGCTCAACTTCGGGCAGGGCGACAGCGGCGTCACCGCCTTGAGCGACGATAACAGCGACCTCTCGGCGGTGAGTCAGGACGGTTCCCCGATCGGCACGCTCGAAACCTTCAGCGTCGGCGACGACGGCACCATCACCGGCATCTATTCCAACGGCCTGCTGCGAACCCAGGGCCGCGTCGCCCTCGCCAAGTTCGTCAACCCCACCGGCCTCCAGGCCAGCGGCGGCAACCTCTTCTCCGTCACCCCCAACAGCGGCAGCGCCGCCATCGTGAACCCCGGCGACGGCGGCTCCGGCCGGATCATCGGCGGGGCCCTGGAGCTCTCCAACGTCGAGCTCTCGCAGGAGTTCATCAACCTCATCACCGCCAGCACCGGCTTCAGCGCCAGCTCGCGCGTCCTCACCACCAGTGAGCAGATGATCCAAGAACTTCTCTCCGTGATTCGCTAACGGCTGACGACTAACGGCTTCCCATGATCACCGTGACCCGGCTCAATAACCAGAAGTTCGTCCTCAACGCGGAGCTGATCCGCACCGTTGAGTCGAACCCCGACACGACGATTCAGCTCGTCAATGGCGACCACTTCATCGTGAAGGAATCGATGCAGCAGGTGGTGCGGCTGGCGATCGAGTACGGGCAGACGCTGCGAAAACTGCTGCCGCCGACGTAGCGTTGGGCTCATGATTTCTCGATGTTTTAGTCGATGAAACCATCGTGTGTGGGAACTGATTGGCGAGAGGATTGCAATGGACCTTGGCTTACTATTCGGGTTGATCGGGACCTGGCTGCTGGTGATCTGGGCCATCCTCCTCGGCGGCAGCCTTGGCGCGTTCTACGACTTCCCCAGCGTGGTTCTCGTGCTGGGCGGCACGTTCTGCATCATTTTCTTTTGCTTCCCGGTGGGCTACCTGACGAAACTGCCCAGGGCCCTGATGAAGGCGGTCTTTGCAACCAAGCCGCCCATCGAGAAGCTGATCACGGATCTCGTCTCCTTCGCCGAGACCGCCCGCCGCGACGGCATCCTCAGCCTCGAAAACGCGATCAGGGACATCAAAGACCCGTTTCTCGTGCGCGGCCTCCAGATGGCGGTCGATGGCACCGACCCCGAGATGATCGAAGCGATCCTCACCGCCGAGCTCGACAACATGGGCGACCGCCACGAGAGTCTCAAAGCCGTTCTCGACAACCTTGGCAAGTACGCGCCGGCCATGGGCATGATCGGCACGCTCGTCGGCCTGGTCATCATGCTCAAGAACATGGACGATCCCTCCGCCATCGGCCCCGGCATGGCGGTCGCGCTGCTCACCACGCTCTACGGCGCCCTCGTGGCCAACGGGTTCACCGGACCCATGGGCGACCGGCTGGCCCGCCGCTCCAGCGAAGAGCAGGTCTACAAATCGATCATCATCAAGGGCGTCATGTCGATTCAAAGCGGCGACAACCCACGCATCGTCGAGCAGAAACTTCAAACCTACCTGCCGCCCGGCACGCGCAAGGTCGCCGAGAAGGACGCGGCCTGAGCGCCGACGCTGCTGGCCTCACCTGAAAAGTCTCACCGCTAACGGCGGGGCAACACCATGGCTAAATGCAAATGTCCACCGGCGGGGGCCCCCGAATGGGTGCTCACCTACGGCGACTTGATGTCGCTGTTGCTCTGCTTCTTCATCCTCTTGGCCGCGCTCAGCGAGATCAAGAACGAAGATGTCTGGCGGGCCAAGGCCGAGGTTGTAAAGCAGAGCTTCGGCCTTCAGGGCGGCGGCGGCCGCGTCCCGAGTGACGAGACCGACCGCCTGAGCCTCATCGCCAAGCTGGAGAGGATGTACCTCCTTCAGCAGAAGAACAAGAAGTCGAGCGAAAGCCCGGACCCGGGCGTGCAGGGCCGGGAGCTGCGGGTGACGCAGAGCCGGCCCGGAATCCGCCGCGGCGTCGGCAGCGTCACGTTCGAGCCCGGCTCGGCCGTGCTCACCGACGCCTCCCGGGCCAGGCTCGCCCCGATCGTCAAACTGATCAAAGGCTACAACAACAAGATCGAACTCGACGGGCACGCCGCCGCCAGCGAGGTCGATAGTTATGCGGACCTTTGGCAGCTGAGCTACGCCCGCACCCGGGCCGTGATGGCCTACCTGGTCGACGAACATCAAATCAGCCCGGACCGAATCCGCCTCACCGCAAACGCCGATAAAGAGCCAATGAAGAAGCGGGAGTACGGCGCTGCCGCGCTCGAGATGAACCGCCGCGTGGAGATCGAGATCAGCGATCAACTGGTGGACGAAGCAAGTCAACCGGTCGCTGACTGAAGCGGTGAAGTAAAGGCGAAGCAACCCATGGCTGAAGAGAAGAAAGACCCCGAAACGCAGGCCGCCGCCGTTGCGGTGAAGAAGCGATTTCCGCTCAAGGTGTTGCTCGCGCTCGCCGGCATTCTGCTGCTGGAAGTCGTGACGGTTTTCATTGCGTTCTCCATGGGCGGCGCCCCTTCTCCCGTCAGCGCCGAGCATAAGGCCGCCGAAGCGCTCGTCGACGATGGCAACTCCGAAGCCGAGGAACTGGTCGTCGAGGACCGCTTCGCCAACTCGCGCCGTGGAGACATTTACCTCTACGACACCGAGGTGTTCGTCGTCGTTCGCAAGAAACATCAGGAAAAGATCAAGGCCCAGCTCAAGACCACGTCCGCACAGATTCACGCCGACCTCGCCACCATCTTCCGCCGGGCCGACCCTTCCTACATGCACGAGGACGAGCTCCAGACGCTGACCCGCCAGATCAAGGCGGCCCTCGATCAGCGGCTCGGCAACGACCCCAACGGTGAGCCGATCGTCATCCGCGCCCTGCTCACCCGGTGCACGGAATACCGCGTCGACTTCTGAGGCTTATGACCCCATCGTTCGTCTCCGCCGCGCAGGAACTGCGCGGGGCGCGGTCGCGCCGCCCATTACACGGAGACCGATAAACAAATGAAGCGATCGCCCGCCATCGGTCGATAGCCATTGGAGGCAATGGCGAAAAGTTCCACCAACAATCCCTCGAAGCCTGGCCCCGGCGAACCCGCCGTCGACGCGGCGATCGCCCAGGCCCAAGCCGCCGTTGACCAGCTCGCCGAGCACGCCAACGACCGCGGCGTCCGGGGCCTGGACCTGCCCGAACTCAACTCCCTTGCCGGCAGCGGTGGGGGCCCCGGCCTCGACAGCCTCGGCGACGTCGAGCTCAGCGTGTCGGTCGAGCTTGGCCGCACCCAGATGCTTGTCGAAGATATTCTTCGCCTCAGCGAGGGCAGCGTCGTCGAGCTCGACAAGCTCGCGGGCGACCCCGTCGATGTGTTCGTGAACCAGCGACTCGTCGCCCGCGGCGAGGTACTGGTGCTCAACGATAACTTCTGCATCCGCGTCAGCGAGATCGTGGACGACCTTCACGAGACAGCCCAGGAAGCCGCCGCGGAGGGCGCTTGAGCCGCTGCGACACCGCAATCGAACAGGGGCATGGTTGATTGAATTGGTGATTTTCAATTTAAGCAGCGAACCGAACTATCATCGGCAGCTGCTTTCGCTTCGGCATGGATGCTGAAGCCAAGAAGGCCAGGAAGGCCGATGTTGCTTCGTACCGCCAGATCGCGGCCGCGGTGGTTGGTGACGCTATGGGCGTTGTCGGCGGTGCTGCATCTGCAGCTTGCGGCGTCCACCATCAGCGCCGCCGGCAACGAAGCGCCGGCAATACCCGTCGCCCCAGCCGCTGCGGCCGCGGCCGGGGTGTCGCCCGCACCGCGCGGCCCGGCAACCCCGTCAACCAACGCCACCGGCCCCGTCGAGAATGCGGCTGCGCCGCCGCAAACGCCGGCCATCGTCGACGATCAGCGGATGATCGACCTCGCCCGCCGCATGGCGGAATCGAAGCCCGGTCCGCCGAAGGCCCCGCAGCAGCCCGTCGTGCCGGACGAGAAGCCGCTCCCGATTGAAACCACCGACGAGGCCAGGGCCGCCAAGGCGAATCGGCAGGCCCTGGTCCATCCGAATGATCAGCGGCCGCTGGGTCCAAAAGCATCGGTTTCCACGGAGAAAACAAACGCTCCAGGCGTCGGCGCGGGGAGCAGTTCTTCATTGATTTCGCTCCTTGGAGCCCTCGCCCTCGTTATCGGAATCATCTTCGCTCTACGCGGCACCCTGCGGCGATTCCTCGGCGGCGCGGTGGCCGCCAGTCAAAGCCCGGTTGTGCAGGTGCTTACCCGTGTCGCCGTGGCCCCGCGCAATCACGTGCTCCTCATGCGCGTCGGCAACCGGGTGCTCGTGGTCAGTGACTCGGCGGCGGGCATGCGCACGCTCGCCCAGATCGACCAACCCGAAGAGGTCGCCGACCTGCTCACCGCCGTCGCCAGCTCCAAGTCCACCAGCGCTGCCGGTGGCTTCCGGCAAATGCTCGCCCATTTCAACGGCAGCTACGCCAAGGCGCCAGCCGAGATCGAGGGCGCTGACGATCAGGAGTTCCGCATCGACCGCGCCCGCGACCAGGTCAGCGGGCTGCTCGGCAAGATCCGCAACATCACCAAGAAGGGGGGTGACGCGTGATCGGGAGAAACCCCAAACAAGAGCCTTTTCGAACCAGCAATCCATCGTTCTCTTCGCGAAGGGTGATACTCGGCTTATTTGCCATTTTGTGTGTTAGTTTGAGCTTCGGCGGTTCTGCCGCCGGTCAGACGAGATCGGCATCCGATGCGCTCAATCCAATCACCTTGCTCGATAGCGCCACCAAGGCGCTGCCGTCCCTCGCTGGCAACGAGGCCGACGCGAAGGCGGCCGGTGACCCCGGCGAATCGAGCGGCGGCCTAAGCTCGGCGCTCTCCATCCTGGTCCTGCTCACCATCCTCACGGTAGCGCCTGCGATCCTGATCCTCTGCACGAGCTTCACGCGCATCGTGGTCGTGCTCTCGCTGCTACGACAGGCGATTGGCACGCAGAATTTGCCACCCAGCCAAGTGATCGTCGGACTTTCGGTGTTCATGACGCTGCTGGTGATGGCTCCTGTTTTCGACAGGATCAACAAGGACGCGATTCAGCCGCTGTCGAACAACGAGATCGATCAAATCGAAGCATGGTCGCGGGCCAAGCAGCCGATCCGGCAGTTCATGTTCGCCCAGATCGACTACGCCGGGAACTGGGACGACGTGTACATGATTTTGAGCTACCGCGGGATCGACACGAGCGACCCGCAGAAGCTGACCGAAGGCGACGTGGACATGCTCACCTTAATCCCCGCTTTTATCATTAGTGAGCTGAAGGTCGCATTCTTGATGGGTTTCCGTCTGTACCTGCCGTTTCTGATTATCGACATGGTGATCAGCAGCGTGCTGATCAGCATGGGCATGCTCATGTTGCCTCCGGTGCTGATCAGCCTGCCGTTCAAGTTGCTGCTCTTCGTGCTGGTCGACGGCTGGCGTCTCGTCGTCGGCAACCTGCTCAACAGCTTCTCCGTCGCCGGCTTCACCTAGCGTCCAACATCAGGGCTTCCAATGAATCTCGATCAAGCCATCGAAACTGTCCGCGAGTCACTCACCGTGATGCTGCTGCTGAGCGCCCCGATCCTGGCGGCGGGCCTCATCATCGGGCTGGTGATCAGCATCCTTCAAGCCGTGACGCAAATCCAGGACCAAACGCTCAGCTTCGTCCCCAAGATCGTGGTGATGGGCATCGTGACCATCCTCGCGGTCCCCTGGCTGGCGACCCTGATCATGGAGTTCGCCCAGCGCATGTTCGGCGGCACCACCTGAATCGCCCAAGTGCCTTGACTGCCTCCTGCCGACTGCCTCCTGCCTCCTTCATCAAAAATGCCTGCCGCACTCGAACCCATCCTGAATCACGTGCCCGCTTGGCTGATGGTGCTGTTCCGCATTAGCGGCATCTTCGTGATCGCCCCGATGTTCGGCAGCAAAACGATCCCCGCGAAGATCAAGATCATGTTCGCGCTGGGTCTGAGCATCTGTGTTTACCCGATGCTGCTGAGTCCGTCGCGCGCTTCCTCCGAGCTGATCGCCCCGGTGCTCGCACATGGATTTTCGCTGTGGTCCATCGTCGGGTCCGTCGCGATGGAACTGATGCTGGGCGTCGTCATCGGTTACGGCGCCACGCTGCCGATCATGGGCCTTCAGGTCGCGGGGCACATCGCCGATCAGCAACTGGGCATGGGGCTCGGCGGATTGTTCAATCCCGAGCTTGATGATCAGGGCGGCATCGTCAGCGAGTTCTACTTCATCATCGCCATGATGGTCTTCGTCACCATCGGCGGCCACCGCGTGCTGCTGAGCACGCTCGTGGGCAGCTTCAACGACGTGCCGCTGGGCGGCTTCACCGCTGATGGCCGGCTGCTCGACATGATCCTCGCGCTGCTCGCCTCGATGTTCGATCTGGGCCTTCGCGTCGCGGCGCCGCTGCTTTGCCTCGTGTTCCTCGAGACGGTGGCGATGGGCTTTATCGCCCGCACGGTGCCGCAGCTCAACATCCTGAGCATCGGTTTCCCGCTGCGAATCCTGGTGGGCGGCGGGCTGCTCATCGTCTCGACCGCGACGGTGGCTCATGTGTACGCGGCCGAGGTGCGCAGCGCACTGCGGCAGATTGGGGTTTATTTCGGGATGTGATGGCGCGGCGGCGCTAAGCCGCAAGCGGCTTTAATTATGGCCGAAGACGATTCAGAGAAAACGGAAGCAGCAACCCCGCGGCGCAAGCAGGAAGCCCGCGAAGAGGGGAACATTGCGCGCAGCCAGGACCTCACCGCCGCCGCCACGCTCCTCGCCACGGTCATTCTTCTCAACATTTTCGGTATGCACATGCTTGAGAGCATGCGCGTCTCCGTCGAGTCGATGCTCCAGAGCGGGTCGGCGTCCAACCCGACGCGGGCCGATGATGTGACCGCCTCGTTTGTGCAGGGGCTGCATATCGCCGTCGCCGGCGCGGCGCCGCTGCTGCTCTCGATCGCGGGCATCACGCTGATCGCCGCGGTCGGGCAGGTGGGTTTCATCCTTACAGGCAAGCCGCTGATGCCGCAGTTCTCGCGCATCTCGCCGCTGTCCGGGCTCAAGCGGTTGTTCGACCTGCGGGCCGGCGTCAGGCTCATCATGAGCCTGGCCAAGGTGGTCATCATCGGTGCCGTCGCGGCATCGGTGATCATCGACGACCTCCCGCAGATCCTGATGCTCATGGAACTGGAGGTTCCGCAGCTCTTCGCCGCGGCCTGCTCGCTGGTGTACGCGCTGGCGCTCAAACTCGCGCTGTTGCTCGTGCTTCTTGCGGCGTTCGATTATGGCTATCAGCGCTGGCAGCACGAGAAGGACCTGCGCATGTCGAAGCAGGAGGTCAAGGAGGACATGAAGCGGATGGAGGGCGACCCGCTGATGAAGCAGCGCCGCGCCCGCGTCGCCCGGCAACTCGCGATGCAGCGGATCGGTCAGTCCGTGCCCAAGGCCGACGTCATCGTCACCAACCCCACGCACTTCGCCATCGCCCTTCAGTACGACGGCAAGTCGATGAAGGCTCCGAAGGTCGTTGCGAAGGGCGCGGACTTCCTCGCCATGCGAATCCGGCAGATCGCCGTCGCCAACGGCATCCCGATCATCGAGCGCAAGGAACTCGCGCGTTCGCTTTACGCCGCCGTCGACCCGGGTCAGGAAGTGCCGCCCGAGTTCTACAACGCCGTCGCCGAGATCCTTGCCTATGTCTACCGCCTCGGCAGGAGGAGCGCGTGAGAGCCATTAGCCATTAGCTATTAGCTATTAGCTGTTAGCTGTTAGCCGAATCAGGAGACGTCAGTATGGCACGTGTATCAAGAGATTTTCGGAAGTTGCAGGTGTGGCTGAAGGCCCACGAACTGACTCTCCTGGTTTACAAGCACACAAAGCAGTTCCCGCGCGAGGAAACGTATGGTCTAACCAGTCAAATGCGACGAGCAGCCTCATCGATACCAACCAACATCGCTGAAGGCTGCGGTCGGGGCGGTCAGGTAAAGTTGGCACGCTTCATGACCATTGGACTCGGCTCCGGAAGCGAGCTGTCGTATTTGATCATGCTCGCCCATGACTTGGGGCATTTAGATTTCGATGTGACTGATGAACTCGCGTCCCGCACGAATGAGGTAAACCGGATGCTCGCCGCGTACGCCGCCAAACTTTCCGGCTCATAGCTAACGGCTAACAGCTAACAGCTAACAGCTAACAGCTAATCGCTTCCCATGGCCAATCCGAATCCGAAACTCGTGCTCCCCTCCTGGCTCGACCGCGTGCGTCGGTACCAGCCGTTCTTCGTGCCCATCGCGTTTGTATCGATGCTCGCGGTGATCGTTGTGCCGCTGTCGCCGGTGATGTTGGACGTGCTGATCGCTGCCAATCTCGCGCTGTCGGCGGTGGTCCTGCTCACCACGATTTTCGTCGAATCTCCCCTGGATTTCTCGGTATTTCCGTCGCTGCTGCTGGGCACGACGCTGGCCCGCCTCGTGCTCAATATCGCCAGCACGCGACTCATTCTTTCCATCAACGACAAGGACCCGGCCCAGGCCGCCGACGCCGCCGGCAAGGTCATCGAATCGTTCGCGTCGTTCGTCGCCGGCAACTCGATTGTCGTCGGCGCCATCCTGTTCATCATCCTGATCATTGTGCAATTCGTCGTCATCACCAAGGGCGCCACCCGCATCTCGGAAGTCGCGGCCCGCTTCACGTTGGACGCGATGCCCGGCAAGCAGATGGCGATCGACGCCGACCTCAACGCGGGCACGATCAACGAGCAGGAGGCCCGCCGGCGGCGCGAGCGCGTCGGGCAGGAGGCGGACTTCTATGGCGCCATGGACGGTGCCGCGAAGTTTGTGCGCGGCGACGCCGTCGCGGGCATCATCATCACGATCATCAACGTGGTCGGCGGCTTCGCCGTCGGCGTGTTCATCAACGGCTGGACGATGGTCGATGCCCTCGCGGTCTTCACCCGCCTGACCATCGGTGACGGCCTGACCTCGCAGCTCCCGGCCTTCGTCGTCTCGATCGCGGCCGGCCTCATCGTCACGCGCTCCAGCAGCCGGCAGGACCTGGGCACCGAACTGACCTCGCAGCTCACGAGCAAGTGGCGCGCCCTTGCCATCACCTCCGGCTTTCTCACCGCGATGGCGTTCACGGGGCTGCCCGCGGTGCCGCTGATGGCGCTGGCTGGATTCGTCGGCTTCATCGCCTGGGGCGTGCGCCGGGAAGAGACGACGAAGACGGCCGGCGAAGCGAAGGCCGCCGCGAAAAAAGCCGAGCCCGGGCCGCCGCCCGTCGAGCAGATGCTGACCGTCGACACGCTCGAGCTCGAGGTCGGTTACGCGCTGGTCCGCCTCGTCGATGCGTCGCAGGGCGGCAACCTCCTCGACCGCATCACGATGATCCGCCGGCAGCTCGCCGGGGAACTCGGACTGGTGATGCCGCCGGTGCGGATCCGCGACAACATGCAACTCCAGCCGAACGATTACCACGTGAAAATCCGCGGCAATACCGTGGCAAGCGGGCAGGTGTACCCGAACCAGTTCATGGCGATGGACAGCGGCCTCGTCAGCGGCGGCTCGGCGCTGCCCGGCATCCGGACGCGCGAGCCGGCGTTCGGTTTGGAGGCGGTTTGGATCGAAGCAGGGCAGAAGGACCGCGCCGAGTCGATGAACTACACCGTCGTCGACGCCACCAGCGTCCTCGCCACTCACATCACCGAGATCGTCAAGAGCCACGCCCACGAACTGCTCACGCGCGACGAGACGAGCAACCTCATCACGCAGGTGAAGCAGAAGTCGCCGAAACTCGTCGAGGAGGTGCTCGGCGGCGAGAAGCCGATGGTGAAGCCGGGCGAGATTCAGAAGGTCCTTCAGAACCTGCTGCGCGAGCGCGTGCCGATCCGCGACATGGAAACGATCGTGGAAACGCTGGGCGACTGGATCGGCCGGACCCGCGACCTGGACGTGCTCACCGAATATGTACGAAACGCGCTGCGTCGGACGATCTGTAATCAGTACGTCGAGATGGTCGCCTCGCGGGATGAGCGCGACCTTGATGGGAGCCGGTCGGCGCCGCGGTTGTTCTGCGTCAGCCTTGACCCGGCATTGGAGGATCAGATCAGCTCGTTTATCGATCGCGGCCAGGAAGGCACGACGATGTCGATGCCGCCGGCGGTGGCGAACCGGATCACGACGGCGCTGATCCGCGAGCTTCAGGCGCTGATCCAGGCGGGGCATCAGCCGGTGGTGCTGGCGTCGCCACAGGTGAGGGCGCAGGTCCGCCGGCTGCTCGAGCCGCACCTGCCGAACGCGGCGGTACTGGGCTACAACGAGGTGAGCAAGGGCGTCGATGTGGAATCGATGGGACTGGTGAGCCTGGAGCAGGAAGCGGTGGCGGCAGGGAGGTAGGAGGAGGAAGGAAGTCGGCAGTCGGCAGTCGGCAGTAGGCAGTAGGCAGTAGGCAGTAGGCAGGAGACCGGAGGGAGGAGGCAGGAGGCAGGGAAACAGGAGAGAAGAGAGGGAAACAGCCGACCTTTGAATCACGCGGCGCGGGCAGGATGCCCCGGTCAATGCTGAAGCACACGGAAGTGCGACATGGCAAAAAACGCTGAAAAATGGCGGCAATATCGGGGATGGAAGCTTTGGGTGAACCCCGCCCACAGCGCGTACCTCGGCGCACTCTTCGAGTCGTACGAAGCGGGCGAAAAGGTCCACGGTCCGGCATCGCCGCGCGCCCCGCACGACTCGCTTTCACGTCTACGCAGTTCGGTCCTCGTCACATCTCGGTTGTGGAAGGGGGTTCTTGCTTGAATTTGAGAACGTTCCAGGCGGGTTCGATGCCGGCGGTGCTGGCCCAGGTGAAGCAGGCGCTGGGCACCGACGCGGTGATCCTGCACACCCGCGCCTTCAAGCGCGGCGGGTTCCTTGGGTTTGGGGCGAAGATGATCGTGGAGGTCACGGCGGCGACGGGTTCAAACATCGGGCGCGGCCCCCGGCAGCAGCGGCCGACGCCGGTCGCGCAGCGCAGCGCTACATCGCGCAACGAGTCGCGCGCTCCGGGGCCGAGCGACTCGATGATGGCCGGCGACCTGATTCGACGCACCTATCTGGCGGCGCAGGCGGAATTGAAACAATCGAGCCCCGGCGGATCGAGTACCGCCACCCTAGCGGCGCCCGCGCCGCGACCGGCCGCACCCATTGCTCCCGCACCTCGACAGCCCGCTCCAATAATGCGACCGCGCGTCAACACCTCCTCCGACCTCGCCGACGAGGTGCGGGTCGTCAAACGCATGGTCGCGAAGATGGTCCGCTCGCAGCGCGAGCACGTCGCCGTCAGGGGCAAGGGCAAGGCATCGCCCGCCGCACTCGCGCCGGACATGCCGGACAAGCTGTATGACCAGTACGTCTCGCTGCTTCAGCAGGAGGTCGCCGATGAGCTCGCCGAGGAAGTGATGCAGCAGGTGCGAGCCGCGTTGAAGCCGGAGGAACTGGAAGACGAGGCGAGGGTGAAAAAGGCTGTGTTTCAGGCCATCTCCAAGCTCGTGCCGCTCGACGCCGCGGCCAGCGACGCGGTGCGTCCGGCAGACGGCCGGCCGATGACGATCGCGCTCATCGGCCCCACCGGCGTCGGCAAGACCACCACCATCGCCAAGCTCGCCGCCAACTTCAAGCTCCGCGAGAAGAAGAAGGTCGGCCTGATCACCATCGACACCTACCGCATCGCGGCCGTCGATCAGCTCCGCACCTACGCGAACATCATCGGCGTCCCGCTGCACGTGATCAGCAACCCCGCCGACATGGCCGAGGCGCTGCGGCAGTGCGAGAAGTGCGACGTCGTGCTCATCGACACCGCCGGCCGAAGCCAGCGCGACGACCCCAAGCTGGATCAGTTGAATCAGTACATCATCGCCGCCGACCCGCACGAGGTGCACCTCGTGCTGTCATCCACCTGCACGCAGTCGGCGATGTTCGACGTCATCGAGCGGTTCAGCCAGGTGCGCGTCGACCGCATCATCTTCACGAAGCTGGACGAGGCGGTGACCTTCGGCGTCCTTTTCAACGTGGCTCGAAAAGTCAACAAACGGTTGAGTTACCTCACGACGGGACAGGAAGTGCCGCACCAGATCGAAGTGGGTCGGTCCGACCGCCTGGCGGCTCTTGTTCTCGGGGAGGGATTATGAGTGTGATCGCAGACCAGGCCGAAGCGCTGCGCGAGCTGATGCTCGCGGTCGAGCAGGATGAGGAAACGCCGATCGTATTCGATGACGAGGCCGACGAAGCGCCGCGCCGCGCCCGTATCATTGCCGTCACCAGCGGCAAGGGCGGCGTCGGTAAGACCAATATTGCGGTGAACCTCTCGATCGCGCTTTCCCGCATGGGAAAGCGCGTGTTGCTGCTCGACGCCGACCTCGGCACCGCCAACGCGGACCTCTTGTGCAACCTCCCGGCGAGCGCGTGCAACCTCTCGCACGTGATCGCCGGCAAACGCCGGCTTGAGGAGACCATCATCGATGCGCCGGGCGGCTTCCGCATGATCCCCGGGGCCTCGGGCCTCGCGCAGGTCGCCGCGCTGCACGAATACGAACGTGCCCGTCTGGTCCGACAGATGAAGCAGTTGGAAGAAGAGGTCGACATCATCCTCGTGGACACCGGCGCGGGCGTGAGCCCCAACGTGCTGACCTTCGCCGCCGGCGCCGATCAGCAGCTTGTCGTCACGACGCCGGAGCCGACCGCGATCGCGGATGCCTATGCGGTGATCAAGAGCGTGCACCGGCAGAACGTGGAGAACGATTTCCGCCTGGTGGTGAACATGGTGCGGAGCAAGGCGGAGGCGATGGGCGTGTTCGAGCGCATCGACGCGGTCTGCCGGCGGTTTCTCAACTTGCACCTGTGGTACGCCGGTTACGTGCTGCACGACGCGGCGGTGGGGCGCGCGGTCCGCAAGCGCGAGCCGTTCCTGCTCGACAGCCCGCGCTGCGACGCCTCGCTGTGCGTGCAGCAGGTGGCCCGCAAGATGGACGATCACGTGCAGCCGGTGAAGCGCGGCGGGTTCCTGCGGCGGCTGTTCGGGCTCGGCGAGTAGGGTCCGCCGTGCGGACCGCGCCGGGGTCTTTATGCCACTGGCAGTCCGCTGCCAGTGTTAATTCATCGTCGAATGTATTCAACCGAGCGGGCGGTTCGAACCGCTCGCCCCGTGGGCCTTCATCATTGTGACGCACCGCACTGGCAGCGGACTGCCAGTGGCATCATGCAGCACTTGCTCGCCGCGCCACCGCGCGCTGAACAACGTTCACCGCGCGGCCGCTTAAGGTGAAAACCTGCCTCCCTCCATTTCCGCGTATATTTAGCCATTTTTTGCAGAGATTGTGCCGTTGCCTATTGCGGAAGAGCGCCGCTGTCGTTTAGTATCTGACTCGCGACGGAACGCATCGCTGGCAACAGAGCAAAGGAGTGCTCGGCCATCTCCGCGAATGTCATTGCAACATGTTTCGCACTGGTCGGATTCGCCTCCGGCATCGTCGTCGGCTGGGCCGCGGGTAACTCCACGAGCACCATCCTCTGGCGGTCCTGGGTCGCCTTTCTCCTTTGCTACGTGGTCGGCAAGATCGTCGGGTCCGTCGCGCAGCACACGATCGAAAAAAATATCGAGGACTACAAGCGCGAGCATCCCATCCCGCAGAACCCGCCGGCCTCGCCGACCGTCGAGGCGACGGCCGATGTGGAAGCCGCGAATCAAAGTGTCACTTCGCGGTCGGCAGCATGAGGAGCGCCGACCGTTTTGCTCCGGTCTCTTCCGGCCGGAGCACCCGGATTCCCCGGGAATCCTGCACGGTTTCAATCAAGGACGATTGGGCCGGGCAGGCAGTTCACGAGCGTCAAGGAGCAGACGAATGGCACGTGTCAAAGCACCGCTACCACCCGCCAGGGAAGGCAACAGAGAGAACCGGATTCAGATCGACATCAAAAAAGTTTGGATCGACTACAAGAAAGCGGCGTCTGAAGAGCTGCGCAACATCCTGATGGAGAACTATCTCCCGCTGGTCCGCTACAACGCCGAACGCATCCACACCAAGCTGCCCGATGAGGTCGATGTCGAAGACCTCATGAGCGCCGGCATCTTCGGACTGATGGACGCCATCGACGCGTTCGACATGGAGCGCGGCGTCAAGTTCGAGACGTACTGCGCCCCGCGCATCCGCGGCGCGATCCTCGATGAGCTTCGCGCCATGGACTGGGTGCCGCGCCTGGTGCGCTCGCGCTCCAGCCAGGTCGACAACGCCCGCAAGGACCTCGAGAAGCAGCATGGCCGCAAGCCCACCGATGACGAGCTGGCGACGAAGATCGGCGTCAACAAGGACGAGTTCGCGAAGATCCGCAAGGACGCCGGCGCCGTTGGCGTCGTTTCGCTCAGCCGCAAGTGGTTCGAGACCGACTCGAACAAGGACGTGCGCGAGATCGATGTGCTCAAGGACGAGCGGCAGGTCAACCCGTTCGCCGCGGCGCAGCGGGCGGACCTGAAGGACCTGGTGACGAAGGGCCTCAGCCGGGCGGAGCGGCTCATCGTCGTGCTGTATTACTACGAGCAGATGACGATGAAGGAGATCGGGGTGACGCTCGATCTTTCAGAGTCGCGCGTCAGCCAGATGCACTCGTCGATTCTGGCGCGGCTAAAAGCGCAGCTCCAGCACCGGACGAAGGAGTTGGTGCCGGAAGGGGAATGATCGAAGTGGGAGCCGCGATCGCAACGCGTCGCGGATGTCGCCAGAAATCAAGGGTGGTCGGTTGCGCGAACGGGCCTGGCCGAACAAGGCCGTCCACGCAACCGGCCACCCTTTTTCATTGTGTCCTTCCGCGACGCGTTGCGATCGCGGCTCGTTCGATTGCCAGACCGCGCTTGACTTCGCCGCGCCCGGCCCCGACGATTGGCGGCCCTTTTGCAAGGACCGCCATGCCCGATGTGTTGACACTCTTGACCACCCGCTTCCAGGCCGCCGTGGCCGCCGCGTTCGGCGACGCGCACGCCGCGACCGATCCGCTCATCCGGCCCTCGGGCAACCCGCAGTTCGGCGACTACCAGGCGAACCTCGCGATGAGTCTCGCCAAGCAGCTCGGCGCGAAGCCGCGCGAGGTGGCGGAGAAGATTAAAGCCGCGGTGGACCTGAACGGCATCTGCGAGAAGGTGGAGATCGCCGGGCCGGGGTTTATTAATTTGTACCTGAGCCCCGCGTTCCTGAACGAGCGCATGAACTCGATCGCTAGCGACGAGCGACTCGGCGTGTCGGCGGCAGCGCCGGCGCAGACGGTGGTCATCGATTACTCCAGCCCGAACGTCGCGAAGGAGATGCACGTCGGACACCTGCGCTCGACGATCATTGGCGACGCCATCGCGCGGGTGATGACCTTCCTCGGTCACCGCGTCATCCGGCAGAACCACGTCGGCGACTGGGGTACGCAGTTTGGCATGCTCATCGAGCACCTGACCGACATTGGTTGGAACCCCAAGGGCGAGCACTCGATCAGCGACCTCAACGCGCTCTATCAGGCGGCGAAGAAGCATTTCGATGACGACGCCGCGTTCGCCGAGCGATCTCGCAAGCGCGTCGTCGCGCTGCAAGCGGGTGATGCCGGGACGATCGCGCTCTGGAAGGGGCTTATAGAAGAGTCGAAGCATCACTTCAACGAGGCATATCAGCGGCTGGGTGTGATGCTCGGCGACGCCGACATCCGCGGCGAAAGCGCGTATAACGCGCACCTGTCGGATGTAGTCGCCTCGCTACAGCAGAGCGGCCTCGCCAAGGAAAGCCAGGGCGCAATCGTGCTGTTTCCCGCAGGTTTCAAGGATGCGGAGGGGAACCCGCAACCGATGATCATCCGCAAGAGCGACGGCGGATATCTGTATGCGACCACCGACCTCGCGGCGGCCCGCTTCCGCATCGGCGAACTGAAAGCCGACCGCGTCATCTACGTCACCGATGCCCGCCAGGGCGACCACTTCGCGATGCTCTTCTGGGCGCTGCGCGAGGCCGGTTGGGCGAAGAAACAACTGGAACTCGATCACGTGCCGTTCGGCATGGTGCTCGGCCCTGACAAGCGGCCGTTCAAGACGCGTGAAGGCGGCACGGTGAAGCTCGTCGAGCTGCTCGATGAGGCGGTCGACCGCGCGCGGAAGGTGATCGAAGAGAAGAACCCGGAGCTTTCGCCGGACGAGCGCAAGCGCGTTGCCCAGGCCGTTGGCATCGGGGCGCTGAAGTACGCCGATCTGTCGGTCGACCGCGTAAAGGATTATGTCTTCGACTGGGACCGCATGCTCTCCTTCGACGGCAACACCGCGCCGTACATTCAGAATGCCTACGTCCGCGTGCATGGCATCTTCCGCAAGGGCGGCATCGATCCGAGGGCGCTGCGCGACGCCCGCATCACCGTCGCCGAGCCGGCCGAGCGGGCCCTGGCGGTGAAGCTGCTTCAGTTGCCGGCCGTCATCGCATCGGTTGCGCAGAGCCTCGAACCGCACCGGCTGTGCGCCTGGCTGTACGACACCGCGGCCGGCTATCACCGGTTTTTTGAGTCGTGCCCGGTGCTCGCCGCGCCCGATGAGGCGACGCGCCAAAGCCGCTTGCGGCTTAGCGAACTGACCGCCCGCGCCTTCAAGCTCGGCCTCGGCCTGCTGGGAATCGACGTGGTCGAGCGGATGTGATTTTCGCTGGTTTTTAAGGGTGCTTTTATGTCCGAGGAACAGCCGCCTCCGCCCCGCAAGGTCCCGCCGCCGCTGCCGCCGCGGACGGGTCATGGCGATTCGCCAATGCCGCCGACGCCTCGCGCCGCGCCGCTCCCGCAGCCATCGTCGTCGCTGCACCCGGCGGACGACATCGGCATCTATCAACACGATCGCAAGCTGATCATCGAGCAGGGCGCGACGATCCCCGCGATTTGCGTGAAGTGCGGCGAGCCATCAACGCACCGCTTCCGCAAGCGATACGCCATGAGCTTCAGCGGCAGCGCGAAGGTCGATGTGCCGCTCTGTGACGCACACATGAAAACGCGCCGCGTGCTGCTGGCGGTGACGTGGCTCCTCTTCGGCGCGATGCTCGTGACGTTCTTCTACGCGATCAAAATAGAAAACGGCACGCTCGGACTGATCGGGGCGGCGTTGCTGCTTGGGACATCAACGGTCGCGATCGTGGCGACGAACTACGTCGGCATCCCCAGCCGCATCGATCGTGATTATGTGTGGATCAAGGGGCTCAACCGCCGGTTCCTCGATCAACTGCCGCCGTTCGTCTGAGCCGCGAAACGTCAGCGAGCGGTTGGTGCGAACCTCCCTTGTCGTCGTGGCGTCCGCTCGCTTGCGCGTCGCGGCTCTGTCGCTGCGAATGCGGCAGTGTTCACGCTCCCGTCAGCACCATGTTGTCGCGGTGAATCACTTCGTCGTACCCAAGCCGGCCGAGAACCTTCTCCAGTTCCGAGGTTTTTTTCCCCTTGATTTGCCGGGTTTCCTCGGCGCTGTAGTTGCTCAGGCCGCGGGCGATCTCGCTGCCGTGCGGGTCGATGATGGCGAGCACGTCGCCGCGCTCGAAGTCGCCGGCGACGGTGGTGATGCCGGCCGGGAGGAGGCTCTTGCCGCGTGACAGCGCCGCCGCCGCGCCTTCGTCGACGGTGAGGGTGCCGGCCGGCCGCTTGGTGAGTCCGATCCAGCGCCGCCGGCTGTCGAGCTTCTTCTGCTTGGGTGCGAACACGGTGCCGATGCCGCGCGAGTCGCTGCCGAAGAGGCGCCGCAGCACATCGGGCTCGCGCCCATTGGCGATCACCGCGATCTCGCCCGCATCGGTCGCCTGCCGGGCCGCCGTGAGCTTGCTCGACATCCCGCCGGTGCCGAGCTTCGACTTCTCGCTGCGCACCATCCCGCAGGCCGCGCCGATGTCCTCGACCAGATCGATGCGCTCCCCCTTGTCATCGAGCAACCCGTTGACCACGGTCAGCAGCACCAGCGCATCGGCCCTTAGAGCGTTGCACGTCAGCGCCGCGAGTTGATCGTTATCGCCGAAGCGGATCTCGTCGACGGCCACCGTATCGTTCTCGTTGAGGATCGGCACGCAGTTCATGCGGTGCAGGTGGGCGATGCAGTTGCGGATGTTGAGGTAGCGGACGCGGTCGTCGAAATCGCTGCGGGTGACGAGCACCTGCCCGACGTGCAGCTTGTGCGGGGCGAACGCGTCGTGCAGGTGCGTCATCAGGCGGCGCTGGCCCACGGCGGCGATGGCCTGAAGCTCGGCGACGTCGCGCGGCCGCTTCGCGATGCCCAGCTCGCGCAGGCCTGCGCCGATGGCGCCGCTGCTGACGACGGTGATCTCGAACCCGCGCTGCCGCAGGTCGGCGACCTGGGCCGCGACCTGCCGGAAGTATTCGACATCGAGTTGGCCATCAGCGCCGGTAAGCAACTGGGTGCCGAACTTCACCACGATCCGTCGGGCGGCGGCGAGCACGGTTTGACGCAGGTGGGTGGAGGGCATGGCAGGAAGAGCAGGAGATCAGGAAAGCAGGACAACAGGAAATCGGAAGGGGAGCGGGAAGAACAGAAGATAGGAAAATGGAAGAATGCGCGACGACGTCGTCTCGCGTCGTGACCATCATGCCTTCATTTCATGTTTTCCTGTTTTCCTGATTTCATGTTCTTCTCGGACAGCAATCTCATGATCAACTCGACATGCCTCGCCGTCGCGCCTTGGCGGGAAAGGATAACGCGTCTGCCGTTGACAGCCAGTTCCCGCGCCCGCTCCCGATTTGCCAACAAGCCGCTCGCGGCTTCGCACGGCGCATCACTCACCACAATCCCATCTTCGCTTCTGAAGGTGTCCACGATATCTTGAAAGTCGCCGTAGCGCGGGCCGATGATCGTCGGCTTGCCGAGGGCGATCGACTCGATCGGGTCGGAGCCGAACAGGTCGATGAAGCTGCGCCCGACGATCGCGACATCCGCCAGCGCGTACGCCTTGCGCAACTCGCCCATCGTGTCGATGAGGAACAGCTCGTTGTCATCGGTGAACCGCGTCGTGCCGTCCGGCCGCTCGCTGCGCCGCACCACCTTCGCCTGCGGCTTTGCGCGGGCATATGGCCCCGGCCCGGGCGGCGCCGTCGCCTTAATCAGCGCCGCGACCTCTTCGAACCGCTCCGGCTTGCGCGGCACCAGCACGAGCTGCGCGCCCTTCGGCTTCGTGCGGATCAGCATCTCTTCCTCGCCCGGCCCCGTCGAACCCGCCACGATCACCGGCCGGCTCCGGTCGATCCCCATCGCCAGCGCCAGCTCACTGACCCCGCGGATCGACTCCGGCTCCGCCACTTGCGAGGTGTCCCACTTCATCGAGTCGGTCACCGTCACGCGCTCCTCGATCGCGCCCATCGCGATGAAGCGCTTCGCGTAGTCGATCGTCTGCACCGCCGCCGCCGCGAGCCGGGCGAAGCTGCCGCGGATGAGCGGGCGGATCCAACGATATCGTTTGTAGCTGCGCTCGCTAAGCCGTCCGTTGACGACGCAGACGGGAATGTCGCGGCGGGCGCATTCGCCGACGAACGTGGGCCAGACTTCCAGTTCCATCAGCGCGACGACGTCGGGCCTGATCCCCGTGAGGAATCGCCGAACGCTCCCGGTGAAATCGAGCGGGTAGCGGACGACGGTGTGGTTGTTGCCGAAGAGCTCGACAGCGCGGGCGAACCCCGTGTTGGTCGTCGCGCTGATGACGATCCGCCCGCCGCCCGGCAGCGACGCGAGCCGGTCGCTCAATTGCTGCACCATCGCCCGCGTCGCGTTCACCTCCCCCACGCTCACGGCATGGATAAGCACTGTCTTCATCGCTCCAACAGCATTCGACTTCGCGCTCCCGGAAGACGCCGCAACAACGCTTGCGCCTCCGCCTTCCTTTCCATCTCCATTCCCCCGCACATGCCCGAACCGCCCGCGCCAATCCGTCCGCCACTTCCCGGTGCGCAGCATCGCGATCCCCCAGACGGGGCTCGTCAGCAGACCGCCGATGGCGTAGGCAATGTCGCGAATGATCGCCATGGTCGGGATTGTAGGAGAAAGGTGAAGCGGACCAGTGAGGGGGTGAAGGGGTGAGTTGGTGAGTGGGTGAGTGGGTGAAGGGGGGCGAGGCGTCAAGGTGAAGGAGACATCGCGATTCATCCCCGTGTCTTACTTCCATTGCTGGTCTGCCGCTTCCTTGATTTTCAAGAAACGGCATGCACATCATCCTCGCGTTGTCACTTAGTCACCCCCTCACCCCTTCACCCC